>WPCG01010166.1_pt1 | contig 116171 bp, 92 predicted proteins | sample 5403311 | NCBI WGS metagenome assembly WPCG01 (sample SAMN12869467, study PRJNA574797) | sludge metagenome | isolation source: wastewater treatment of Control | place: China:Beijing | collected 2019-05-17 | reverse complement strand
GCAAAACATAAATACCCGTCATTACCTTATAGATGTATTAAACAAATTACCTTATATCCTCGACAAGAAAGAGAGTCTCGATTCTCTAATGCCAGATAGATGGATAGAGCAACATCCAGAATCACTACTGTGTACTGATTTATCCAAAGTGGATCAAACGTAGTTTTACACTTCTGATCAACTTCCTTTAAATCCAATAGTTAGCTTTTAATCCAAAAGTACTAAATTGTCCAAACTTATAAAACACATTCGGTTTTGTATAACTTAAAGGGGTATTTGTCGAATGCTTACTTATCAATCATGTTGTCAAAACTCTAAACCAATTGTTATTCAGTTACTATTTTCTGCATTATTATACTTTGTAAAACAGTATGCATCCCATCATTAAGTATTAAATAAAATATCTATAATCGTATGTTTTTCCTTCGTATCGAGACAATAGATTACCAATTCTCGCAAGAGTATTAGAGGTGTCAATGGTTGCGGGTAGCTTTGTATATAAGTCGAATGAATTCCAATTCATTTTAGTAAAACCTAATATTTCTGTCGCTATTGTATTTAAATCACCATTGCCATAATGTTTGATTATTTTTAATGGTGCCGGTATACTACGACCTCCTAAATAATATTTATAAGACTCGTTTCTGACAGATGGAACAATGCCATGTGTCCATAATAAAGCACTATTTTTAGATGTCAAAATACAGGTTCCCCTAGATACGGGAAATCCATCAGTTTCTAATGACCCATAGTTGTTTTTTTGAGCTAAATAGCGAATATTTAACTCCATATTAACTTCAATTAAGTCAACATCCTCAATGCCAGCTTTATCTAAGGCATCTTTTATTCCATTAATCTCATCGACTTTAAATGGAGTTCTTTTATGAATAACGACACGTTTAGGTAATGTATTCATAGATAGCATAAATAGCTCTCTAATTGAAACACCTAATTTGAACGCCTCGTCATAAGTTAAATATGGATTTTTCTTCTTGTCAAATTGAACATTATTTATTTTTGATAATTTATATTTTAGCCCCTCTCCCTTTGCATTATAGATGTGACTACACCCTAAAACAATATCGGATTTTCCATATTTATTTCGCTTAATACTATATCCAATTCCAGCATAAGCTGTTTCTTGATTGAGATTTGATAATGCCCAAGGTGTACGCATCGACTTGACATAGAAAGCAAGCGAAAGCCACCAATACACAGAAACTTTCAAAGGGTCACTTAATGTTGACTCCTGGATGACTTGGGTTGTGATATTCTTCTGAGCTGCATAGGCCTTAATATAGTCATGAAGGTCAAAGATTTCACCTTGATCTTCAAATTTTTTATATCCCTCCCATATAGTTGGGATGAAAATTACAGCCACCGCATTACAATAACTATTATGCATATTATCAATCTTCTGACAAATCGCTCTTGCTAGCTCAACAGCATTATTGTGTCTTAGAGAAATATCTACCCATTTATCTGACCCAACATTTGGAATGTCAATTGGTATATTATATATCTTTTGAAATCCGATATAATCCATCATGTAATCAGCATTGTAACTGACTGAAATAGTGGTATTCAAACCTTGCAAAAACGCATAAAATCTCTCTGAATAACTTTGTGGACAAACAATACCTAATTTTACGTCTTCAGAAAATAAAATGCCATTAGATTCAAAATCATATGGTTTGTGATTTGTCAATCCTCTCATTGGATGATAATCTCGAAATATATTGGATGTGTTTGCATTAATAAATTCCAATTGAGGCTCCATAAATTGAATTCCATGCCATATTACTCGCTTGGAATCAATGTCGTTCAAAGGATATTTCCTAAACTTATTATCTAAAACATGAATAGAAGAAAAGGGTCTATTGTTGCCTATTTTAATTTTAAAATCGCTTTTAGAGTTTATGGGAATATCAAATATTAGAGGATGATTTTTAAATAATACATTCTCCCAAGCAATAATTTTCTCATCGTAAAATTTATTTCGCAACTTTTCTAAGTGCTTCTTCCCCAAAGCTAACTTCATGTCTTTTGTGATCTCTTGTTCAGAAACTATATATATTGTTGGTTTAATGGACAACAAAGCATAGTCTTTACCATCAATAAATGACAAGGAGCATTCGATGGCATCATACACAGCGACATCATTATTGGTTTCAATTGGAGATGTGCTCCATATTTTACTCTTTAGATCAGTATTAAGATTTCTACTTTTGCTAACTCCGTACAATGTAGCTTTTGTAAATAGCTCTTTAAAATCACCAATCTTTTTAATATCAGATATGGATATAGGCTCTCTTGTGATTTCACTTTTAATACGGCTACCAAAGACTTCATTGATTACGGTTAAAGTTGATAAAGCAAATACCTTTTGACGGAATGGAATCGCAACTATATCTTTATCCTTTGTTAAATTTCGAATTGTCTCCCACGCTTTTTCATCTGTACTATATTCTATTTCGAATTTAAAAACTTCTTTGGGCAACACTATTGGATATACATTACTCTTAACATATTTATCAATAGAGTTATTCTTGATTTCAAAGGGTGCAAATGTGTTCTCGCTTCGAATGCTCTTTAAGATTTCTTCAATTTCTTTTTGCCTATCGACATCTCCATCAAAACAAATTGAAGTTATGCCAATCATTGTTTTGTCAAATCCATCAGTCGGGACAAAGAAAGCTTCTCTTCCTGATGCTTTTATACTGTTAATAAGGTCAATTACTGGAATGGGAATGTCATTGCCATAACCACACCAATACAACCTACCTGTTCCTGTTTCTGAAAAAGCCTCTTTCAATGACTGCATCAACGACACATCTCTTCCACTATACCCGCAGATTACCAGATTTTTATCTACAAAGTAACGTTTTAATGCATTTACGAAGATTGTGTTCTGAGAATCTAACTCTTTAATCGTGTTTTTTAGTTTAGTGTATTTATAATCTCCATGTAGTGCAACATATAACAATTCACTATTGCTATCATTTCTGTAAATACGTTCTGGATTATCTAAACTCACAGCAATAGGGGTCATGTTCATTTGATGAGCCGCTCTTTCAATCAGTCCATCAAAATTAGTTGTCCATACAGAACGTACTATATTTGCTTTGTTGAGCAAGCAAAGTAATTTATAACCAATATACGGATTTTTATCAGCAACTATATGTGAGAAGTATTTAATTCTATCTCCCTCAATAGGATAAGCCTTTTCTGCATAAAAAGAATACTCATCCTCAGAATGCAATTCAGGATACTCTCCTTGATTGTCCAACCAATTTTGAATGCGTTTTTTTACAATGTCAGATCTGTAATCCTGAAAATATTTTGCTTGATCAGAGTTGTTAGACAGGAAGATATTCTTCTTCCACTCCCAAATGCAATCATTTGCGGACTGTATTCCTGAGCTGATAGAACTTCCTGCCCCCAACAAGAAAGCGAAAGAGGAATCCTTATTCTGATTGAAAGATCTCAAAAAAGCATCGAAATCTAGGTATATGTTATTGCTCATACTTGTATTGTTTTTAGATAGGAGTCCGTCTTGCATTATAACTGTGACAAGTGATTAATAAGCTTTATCATCTTATACACCTCCGAATAGCAAATCTTAATCTTCGGGATCTAGTCTCTCGCTAAACCCTGACTAAAATTAACGTTTGCACAAAATTTTGGACAAATCCTATAAGTTTTATTTACCTTTCTTTTCATGAGCTATGAGTAATTTCTTAAACTCATAATCGCTTTTTATTTTGTCAATAATAGTTGTTACTACCTTGTAAATTTCGCTATCCTTAGAATAATCAGCGGGACAAACAAAGTTTACCCTATTTTCTGCTATTAATTTTTCGGCAGCAGCCTTTTTTGCACGTTTACTAGGGTTGTACACTGCTATTGAACGGCCTCCTTGTTGTTTAATTAGCTTCATACAAGGCACATCTGTCTCGCCATCGCCAAAATAGATTATGTGTCTAAAAGGAATAGGGCGCTCAATATCTGGTTTAAATTCGTTGACTTTCTTATTGCCTTTCACGTACCTAATACCCTTGTTAATCATAAAAAGGAATTGAGTATTAGCAGTAAAGTCAACTGCAACTGCAGGCCATTCAGCTTTGCCCTCAGGAGAATAAAAGAATGAGCATGCATAAATATGCTTAAATTCTTTCGCAATTTGTGTTCCTTCAATTATCTCTTTTAAACCTGATGAGTTGATGTAATGTTCAATAATTACCTCTTTACTTTTCCCGTATGCATTTATGAGTTCAAGCCACTCTTTTACACCTCGAAACAATTCTACTGCTTTGCCATATTCTTTTAATGAATTTTTAGTTAACTGTAGTCCTTTGTGACTAGCTTCTACTATCATTAACTTCATATAACATAGGATTTCACTCGCATCTTGAGACTCTTTCATTTTGTTATTCTTTTCCCAAAAAGTCTTCGCATCTAAACCTGCAGCTTGAATGAAACCATACTCTTGCATATTCCCAGGTGATAATGTCCCATCAAAGTCATAGATGAGTGCAACTGTTGCTTTCTTATGTTTTGCCATTACACTATATTATTTAATATTGATTCCAGTTTTGTGCGGCAAACACCTTCATCCCATTACCTGGGTTGTACCAAGGACATAGCTGTAGATACTCTTTCTCCGCTTTAGCAAAGTCTTCATTAATAGCATGAACAGCTTTTAGGTAAAGTAATCCGATTGTCGCAGAACGAGACATCCCTTGGTTGCAGTGTACAAATACTTTCTTTTCTTGAATATTGACATGTATAGCTTTTATCGCCTCATTAATAATCTCTTTGGGTATATATGCAGGATTTGGAGCATCAACGAGATTTAAGGCAAGGCAATTACCGCGATATGCAATCAAATATTCAGGATGATTTTTAGGGGCAGCTTGTGCTGAGTATCCTAAAGCCTGACGATGGTATGGTTCTTTACAAGCATGTATAACAAACCAATCATCTTGAAATTTAACAATCTGTTCATAGTCATCCTGGGAGCCAATGTGCAGGTTGGGGTATATCTCTTTCATGCGAATTATTTTAATGACTTTTTATTACCTCTGTTATCTCTGAGGCTATTTCATCAACAGTAAAAGAGGATGTATTTCTCGCAAGCTTATCAGCCAATGAAGGAGAAAAGTCGAGAACCTCTCTTTTGGTAATATTATGCCATATAGGAAGAATAACTTGCTCTCCTGTTGTTGCTTTAGTGATAATTCCATCTAACTCATAATTTGTCCAACCCTTCTTGATAAAATCTTTCGACAAAACAACGACTCCGAATTTACTGTTGACAAGTCCTTTATCTATTTTGCGTCTTAGACTATCTCCGATTTTCATTTCAAACTCATCATACCATACTCTTAATCCGTTTGCTTGTAAGGCATGAACTAAGGGTCTTACAACTTCGTCTTTATCCTCAGACGCATGGGAAATAAAAACATCATACTCCTTATGGATATTGTCAGAATCGCCAGATAGCACAGTATCATCCCCCCTAAATAATGATGGAACCGTAGACAGTGCAGGTTCCCTGTATTCAGGCAAAGCATTTGGTAAAACTCTTACAGAGGAGCGAACTGTTCCTCTTAATCCTTGTAAGTCAACCGTAACATACCAATGACCTGAACTTGGCACACCTATGACAGCTGGCGATTTTGTCATCAGTCCTCCGTGATAAGTATGTCGCCTGCCATTTTTATAGCTATTATAGTTGGACGTATCCATTAATCTTACATTCGCCGCATTGCCGGAAAGAGTTACTTGGACTCTATCTCCTCGTTTTAATTGACCTAAGTTGTAAACTTGATATTGCATAATTATTCTTTTGTTATTCGTGAAATTTCATAGCAATATACATAGACACTGTCATCTGTGCCACCACCTGTATCACCTTTCATCCCTTTATCAAGAAAATGTTCTTCAACTGATTGTGCGTGCTCTTTGTTTATTGCCTTACGATGAATCCTCCAATGATTTTCGCGAGGAACATTATGCTCATCAAATAATCTGCGTTCTATATCGTTGGTAATTCCGATGTAGAAATCAGAATAGTTCTTAGCAGAACTCTTTTCTAAATGTTCACTAATTGCATCTGCAATTTCTTGTGCTGTTTTTGCCATATTTTTATTATTTATATTTTTTAATCTTTTTTCACTAATTAGTACTCACCCTATCTTACTAGTGCCAAAATTATTGTTATTATTTAAATCATCAGCGTTATCAATTCGATCACCTTATACACCTCTGAATAGCAAATCTCATCATCTGGATTTGCTTTACTTAGGTCGCTTAAGAGTTTTCCGTTGCGGACTGCACGCTCAATATCCCCGTGTTTTTGGAGATAGCAGTACAAATCCGTTTTGCGGAAATACTTCTTCGTCTTCTCGTAGCCGGGCATATACTTTTGAAGTTCTGGGACCAACTCATCGCACGAGTTGTACTTGCGTTTTGATAAGTCTGGCAAAAAGTGTAACAAGAACCAAAACTCGGTACAGGGATGCGTTTCAACGAACCACACACTCCGATAAGCCTTACTTCGCTTAGCGGCTTGATATTTTGCCATATCTGCCGGCACTTGCTTCATTCTGTCCATATCAATCAGGCATACAACATAATCAAACCGCTCTCGCAAATATCTGTCTGCCAACGACAATATATGACCTATATCCGAGTGCGAAGGCAGCCCCGGAACAAGTCGAAACGGATAACGCTTTGCAATTCTCAAAGAATCAAAATAGAACCATTCTGTTTCGCCCTCGCCGATGATTGCTATACTCTTATTTACGGTTCCTCGCATAGCTTATCATCTTTAAGGTAAATACTGCCCAAGAATGGTAGTTTCACCAACTTACCCTGCTTGTAGGCGTTATATGGCGATAGGTTTTTATGCAATCCGAGTGAAGACAACCTTGTCAGAATGGTTTCACCTGAACTATTTTTGTCTGTAAACCAAATGGTATCTCTGCGAATAAAGTCTTCATCCAGTAGGTTTATATCATGTGTTGTCAAAATCAACTGAGACTGACAATTGCTGTTGGCAAGAAATACCTTTATGAAGTACGAAAGAAGCTCATAATGCAAACTCGTTTCAACCTCGTCAATACAGATGATGCGTTGCTCCATTAATAACTGTTTTAGCAAAACAGCGATACCCATAAAACGGATTGTACCTCTTGATTCCATCTCCTCAGAGAGGACAAAATCACCTTTATCAGTAGTATGACTAAACATCAACTCTGCATTTGTGAGCTTCCCCTTTTGGAACATCTGTTTTTTAGCATCTTCAGGGATTGGGGCTGCTTGAATCATCTTCTCCATTTCCTCTGTTATAATAACCTCTTCTTCTCTAAGTTCTATATCAGAGATATTAAAATCCGATGCCTTTAAAAAATCCACAAGGAATTTTTTCAGAGTTCCATCAGAGTCGTTATCCAAATATTTTTTAGCATATGCAGTTAACGAAATTTGTGGATGAAGAATATCCTTTATCCCCTTCGAGAAAAAGTCATAGACAATATTCAAGCGTGACGACTCTACATTTGATTTACCAAACGCTGCTAAAACAGAGCAGTTGTTTATTGTGTTTCCAATGATAGCGACTTGCCCCTTTTTCCCAATGCCTAATTTACTTCCGAACTTGACCTCTGCGCTATCACTATCCTCGTGGTAATTCCTGTTATATAATACAGCCGGCTGTGTACCCGGATAAAACTCTAACTTTTCTGAATATATGCGCTTATTATCCAACACGACCGTAAGGCTATATCTTTCTCCTTGCAAATAGAAAGACAATGCCATTTCTGTTTTATCATTTCTCGAACTTTCATTCAGCAAGAATGGAGAAAAACCTACTTCCTCTGTTTTGTCTTTTGGAACATCGGTCATCAAGTCCTTAAAGAAAGATAGAGCCATCAGGATATTTGTTTTTCCTGAAGCGTTTGCACCATAGATTGTGGCTATCTTAAGCAGGCTAACACCTTCTTTTACGTCAATGCAATACTCGTCACGTTCAAAAGTATCCGCAGTGGGCTCAAAGCTCAATATCTGTTCTTCTTTTATAGAAAAGAAATTTCTAAATCTAAATTCTGCAATCATCACAATAGGTATTTATCTGTACGACTGCAAAGATAGAAGAAAAATCAGATAAAAGCAAATTGTATTTTAGTTTTCCGTAAATTAGTTACTAAAAATAGAAATAGAAGTTAGTTTTGCATCCATCTTTTAGTGGTGAAAACTGAAATATTGATAGATATTTGCATATTTACGATTAAAGGCTTCGGTTGTAAATGTCGGATTCTGCGTCACAAGCCTGTTGTTTATCATCTAAAAATGAACGAGTTAAATTGAATGCTGAAAATTTACTCGATACAACTCGTAATTTTACTCAAAATATCAAGTAAAGAAAATACCCTCATTGCGTCAGCTGTTCCGAAAGAATCACTATCTTTGCAGTATTGGAACCAACAAAGCAGAGTGAGTAAAAACGCAAAAATTGCGAGGTTGCAAATTCAGTCGCTTTTAATATTTTGAAATCGTATCTTGCTGATATATAGGCTGCAAAAACCAAGGTTATAGTCTTGGTGGCACCACACAAAACGGATTGTTTGTAATATCCCTGAAATTTAACGATTTCAGGGATATTTGTTTTAAGACCATCCCCCTCAAAACAGCATAAATCTGCGGTTTATAGAACATTCCTCAATGTTCATTCGTATGCTTTTTTTTGGAGCGAAAAAAACATATATGAAGGTATTTAATGTTCTGATTATCCGCGTTTTGCATGACGACAACTTGGTTTCGTTTCCCTAATTTTGTAACATTAAAAAATGAGGTATTATGAAACAAGAAATGATGTTTATTCTGTTCTACATTATCAAGACCAGAAAGCTGAGAAACGGAGAAGCCCCTATTTTACTAAGGGTCACTATTGATGGCACTTACAGCGAAATCCGTATTAACCGAAGCGTGAAAGAGGAAATATGGGACGCACAATTAGGCTATGATACGGATTGAACAGATAGGAAATTATTTCCGGTTCAAATCCGATTACGACTTCTAAACAATGCGGAATGCACATTTCGGAACTGGCAGTTTCGGGACAAAGAAAAAATAAATTAAACGACCGTAAATTTTACCGTCATAAAATTTTCCGCTAATTTATTATTTTGCAAAATTCTAAATTTCATTTAACTTTGCAACGGTGGTAAAATTTACTGCTGTAAAAATTCGAGTTATGAAATTCTATAATCGGACAGACGAAATTACCCTGTTGCAGCGAACAAAAGAGCAGGCATACAATGACCACTCTAAGTTTACGGTACTTACAGGACGGAGACGTGTTGGTAAGACTTCTCTTATTCTGAAAGCTCTTGAAAACGAGACTGTAATCTATTTGTTTGTCAGCCGGAAGAATGAGGCTGACTTATGCAGTGGATACACAAGAGAGATTGAGAAACAGTTGGGGATATTTGTTCCTGCTATGGACAAATTCTCCGATATATTTCGCTTTCTGCTTGAGCAGGGGACTAAAACTAAGTTTTCCCTTGTGATTGATGAGTTTCAGGAGTTTATCAATATCAACGAATCGATATACAGTGATATTCAGAACTATTGGGACCGGTACAGGACTAAAACATACATAAATTTTGTTGTAAGCGGCTCCATCTATTCGTTGATGACAACAATATTTCAGGATAAGCGCGAACCGTTGTTTGGTCGAGCCGATGCTATGCTGAAAATAACACCTTTCACAACCACTGTACTCAAAGAAATCTTGCACGACTACCATCCGGGTTACACGAATGACGAGTTACTGGCTCTCTACACCTTTACCGGTGGTGTACCTAAATATATCGAATTGTTGGTAGATAACAAGGCGTTGACTATCCCTAAAATGATTAGATACATCTGCCAACGCGAATCCCCATTTATAGATGAAGGGCGTAATTTGTTGATTCAGGAGTTTGGCAAAAAATATGGAAGCTATTTCTCTATTCTTGACGCAATCTCATCGGGGAAAAATACTCAAGCAGAGATTGAAGCATTTATGGGTAAAAAAAGTATCGGCGGGCAGTTACAGAAATTGGAAACAGTTTACGAAGTAATTAAAAAGCAACGTCCCATTTTTGCGAAAGAAGGAACACAAACTGTAAGGTACGAAGTAACCGATAATTTCCTGCGCTTTTGGTTCAGATATATTGAGCGGAACAGGTCCCTGATTGAGATTGGAAACTTTGAAGGACTGTCTAAAATCATGCTTGATGATTATCCTATTTATTCGGGAAAGACATTGGAACTGTACTTTAAACAAAAGATGCAGGAGAGTTTTTCTTATCGGGCAATAGGCTCGTGGTGGGAACCAAAAGGGAATCAGAATGAGATTGATATTGTGGGAGTATATTTGGATGATAAGGGTGCCGTTGCTGTTGAAGTAAAACGGCAGAAAAAGAACTTCAAACCTCAATTGTTTGAAGAGAAAGTCAAAATCCTAAAAACAAAGGAACTGAATAAACATACAGTAGAAAGTCTTTGCTGGGATTTGGCAGATATGTAATAGAAGTAACGATAATTGAGATATGGATGATAAACTAAAAGCAGATTAAAGGTCTTGAGTGCTTACGTATCAAGTATCCTATGCGAGAATAGGGAATTCTTTATAGAAGCGAAGCAGAGATATAGTCTCTGTTCGTAGTTTTGTGCGAACGAATTTCTTCATATCCTCATCCATTAATTCTCCTAAACCATTCAGGATACCTCGGTCGCTCATGCTTTCGATATGGTCGATACATTTTTGGATGTAATTAGCCAGTGACATTTCCATACGGGTTTCAACAATCTCTCTGTTTATTGGTGTTTGTTTCTGCATGAAGAACCAACTATCAAAGATATCACGATTCGTTAATTCTCCCCGGTCAAGTAAAGCACAGAGTTTATGAGCGAACATATCCGGAGCAACCATAACCTGCATATTGATCCCCAGTAAGTTTTTTCTTTCGTAATGATTATTCCACTGCCAGTTGGATATTTCCAAAGCATTATCAATGATATCTTCCAAAACATCAGAAACAGTACATTTATCATTTCGATAAGTAATCTCTGTCTCAGCAAAAGAGGTAAATACTTCGGACACAACTGCTGGATTATCTGCACAATCGCATAAACAAGCTATATCGTATAGTTGCTTGATAATTTCCATACCCATTTCTTTTTCTCCTTTCAGGTAAGGTATGCCTGTAGTATTCGGCGCAAAAGCGGTCAATTTGTCTCCGAGAATATTGTTGAAATCGGGAACTTTCACCTTTACCGGTTCCCCTTCCGTATCAACAAAAGAGCCTGCAATAGAAACTTCCGTTATCGTAGCGTAGTGAATATCTTCTTTCAACACATCCAACAATACGTAGGATTCTTTCCCTTCTACTGCCGATTCGAAAAAGAGCTGGTAATGGTCTTTGTCAATTTTAGACTTTACTTTCCGTTCCTGCCTTTCGTAAGCTGTTTTTAGGTATCCAATAACAACATTAAGGCGGTTCCGTCCTTAAAAACGAACTCTAAATCAGAAGTGGCCAATCCTTCCAGCAACATAAGTGCTCTGACTACTTTTTCCACAAGAATTTTATCCGCATTCCTTTTTTTCTTGGAAACGGCTTCAATCCAGTCTTTTGAGGTACATTCTTTCTTAATCATGAAAATAACAATTCGGCAATAAATCAGCAAAAATGCCGAATTGTTGCTTTGAAACCCCGTCGTCCCGGTTATCACGACGATACGGGGTTTCCAAACAATAAAAACATCGACTATGAACTATTTACTCTTCTTGTACTTCTTGTACAGTCATTTGCAGGCCATCTATACAACAAGCAACCGGAACTGGCAAAGGCTATTCGGGCGATGATTCACCCGTCGGCAGTTTGCTTTCGTTGCTGACACCAGAGCCGGATCAGCACGATAACAACGAGCCAATGCCTAAGAAAAGTAGATTTTATTTGCAATTTACATCATGTTATAAGTATATTTGCACTGATTTTCAAAAAAATGGTTCTGTAGCTCAGTTGGTAGAGCACGACACTCTTAATGTTGGGGTCGTGGGTTCGATCCCCACCGGGACCACAAATATTGATGGGAATGGAACTTCCCTTTAAGTGCTATAAATGTAGCTGATGGTTCCTATTTAGTATAATCTTTTATGATTATATTAAGTGGGTCCTTTTTTTTTGTAATAAATAGTTAAGATTATGTTAGTCAGTTTTGCTTATATCTTTTTTTTGGGTTTGTCACTGGGGTATATTTTTAAGAAACTCAAATTGCCATCTCTTTTGGGAATGATTCTTACGGGGATTATTCTGGGGCCTTATATGCTCAATGCTTTATCGGAGTCACTGCTCTATGTTTCTGTGGAGCTAAGACAGATTGCTTTGGTTATTATTTTAATGAGAGCTGGACTTGCCCTAGATATAAATGATTTAAAAAAAGTCGGACGTCCTGCCATATTAATGTGCTTTATTCCTGCTTGTTTTGAAATTGCCGGAATGATGATTATTGCTCCGCTCCTTCTTAATATATCTTTATTAGAAGCTGCTGTTATGGGAACTGTTGTAGCAGCTGTATCTCCTGCTATTATTGTTCCTAAGATGTTGTATTTGATGGAGAATAATATTGGTACTAAAAAGAGTATTCCTCAGATGATTATGGCTGGAGGATCTGTGGATGATGTTTTTGTAATTGTACTTTTTACTGCTTTTACCACCCTTGCTCTTGGAGGTGAGGTATCGGCAATAAGTTTTGTGCAGATACCCCTTTCTATTGTTACTGGGCTTTTTTTTGGTATTGTTATTGGGTTGGCTCTTTGGAAATTTTTTAAGATATTCCATATGAGAGACTCAATAAAGGTAATTATAATGATGAGCTGTGCATTTATGTTTCTAGGAGTAGAGGAGTGGCTAAAAGGTATCCTACCATTCTCTGGATTACTTGCAGTAATGGCAATGGGTGCCACAATACTTAAAACATATCCAGTTTTAGCAAAACGTATCTCCCCAAAATATACAAAATTGTGGGTGGCTGCAGAGATCCTTTTATTTGTTCTTGTTGGAGCCACAGTTGATATAAAGTATGCTGCAGCAGCTGGTTTGGCGGCAATAGCTGTAATACTTTTTGTACTTATATTTAGAATGATTGGAGTGTTTATAAGTATGTTAAAAACGGAGTTAAATATGCGTGAAAGGCTTTTTTGTATGATTGCATATTTACCAAAAGCTACTGTACAAGCAGCAATTGGATCTTTACCGCTTTCAATGGGGCTTCCTGGTGGTAAGATTGTTCTAACCGTAGCTGTTTTGGCAATTCTAATTACTGCGCCTTTAGGAGCATTTGGAATTGATATTAGTTATAAGAGGCTTCTTATGTCCAAAGATTCTAGAGAAGAAGATAAAGTAATGCCGTTAGATACCATGGCTCAATTTGGTGATGAAAATAAAAATGAGTAATATTGATATAATAAGAGTTGAATTATTATAATAGTTAATGTAATGGAATATAGATTAAATAAATATATTAGTAATTCTGGATATTGTTCTAGAAGAGAGGCCGATAAGCATATCGAAGAGGGGAGAGTAAAGATTAATGGGAAAAAAGCTACTCTTGGAATGAGAGTTTTGCCAGGGCAAAAGGTGACTGTCTGTGGAGAGCTCATAGAGAATAGCGTAGAGCCAGTTTATATTGCATATAATAAACCTGTTGGTATCGTATGTACAACAGACGAGCAAGAGAGAGATAATATAGTAAGCCAGATTGCACATGAGCAGAGAATCTTTCCTATTGGTAGGTTAGATAAAGATTCCCAGGGATTAATACTACTAACTAATGATGGTGATATTGTAAACAAGATTCTACGAGCAGGTAATAATCATAAGAAAGAGTATATTGTCAAGGTGGATAAGCCTATCACTCCAGAATTTTTAACACGTATGGCCAATGGTGTTCCCATTTTAGATAGAGTTACTAAAAAATGTCAGATTGAGGAGATTAATCCATACATGTTTAAAATAACTCTTATTCAAGGTTTAAATAGGCAGATTCGTAGAATGTGTGAATATTTTAACTATCAAGTTGTTAAATTAGAGAGGATTCAGGTGATGAATGTGAAACTTGGTAATTTGGGGCAGGGAAACTGGAGAGATCTTACAGAGAAGGAGTTGAACTCTCTATTTGATATGTTAGAAGAGTCTTCATCTACTGTTCCCGATAAACCCAAAAAATCATCTAGTAAATCTACTAAATCAAAAAGCTCATATAGTAAATCGGCAAAACCTCAGGGCTATTCGGGGAAGTCTTCAACAGATAAATTTCATAAATCTAGTAAACCAAGAGGCTCTGGAAAGTCTAAATCTCCTTTTTCAAAAAATAGATAATCTATATTTTTTTAATGAAAATAGTTCATACCGCAGATTGGCATATTGGTCAGCAGTTTTATGGTTATGAAAGAACCAAAGAACACTCTATTTTTTTTGAGTGGTTAATTTCTGTTGTTCAAGATTATAGTGCCGATGCTCTTATAATTGCAGGGGATATTTTTGACGGACCAAACCCATCGGCTCAATCTCAAAGACTCTACTATTCATTTTTAAGAGATATAACTCTTAGGAATCCATCGTTACAAGTAGTTATTATTGCTGGAAATCATGATTCTGCCTCTAGATTGGAGGCCCCTAATGCTCTTCTACAACATATGAATATATTTGTTAAAGGAGTTGTAAGTAGAGATTTAAATGGAAATATTGATTTGGATAGTATGTTTGTTCCATTAAAGAGAGGTGAATCTATTGTGGCTTGGTGTGTTGCTGTCCCATATCTAAGGCAAGGAGACTATTATTCCGATGGTATTGCTTCACTTTATAGTGCTCTATATGATCGGCTTTACCAAATTAAGGAGAAAAATACGCCAATTATTTTCACGGGTCATCTTCAGGCTACAGGATCTGAGATTTCCAATGATGATAGGTTTGAAAGAAGCATAATAGGAGGTTTAGAGTCTATATCTCCCGAGATTTTTTTAAAACCAGATGTAGTCTACACCGCATTAGGCCATCTACATAGAGCTCAGAGGGTCTCTCATAATGATAATATTAGATATTCTGGTAGCCCACTTCCATTCTCTTTTGCCGAAAAAAACTATAAGCAGGGGGTAAATATTGTTGAATTGGACATAGATAGCCCCATAAACTCACAAAACTATGTGAAAATTGATAGAGTTGAATTTGATGCTCCCGTTAAGTTAATATCCATTCCAGACTCACCTAGGCCACTTGCTGAGGTGTTGGAACTTATATCTCAATTACCAAAAGGGGAGGTATGCGAACTCTCTCCATTTTTAGAGTTAAAGATATTACTTAATCAGCCAGAACCATCTATGAGACATCAGTTAGAGGAGGCTCTAAAAGATAGAGCTGTCAGATTGGCTTCTGCTCAGCCTTTTAAGAATATATCTCAATCACAAGAAAAATCGATTATATCCACTTACCAACAACTAAAGAGTATTAGTCCTGTTGATATGGCAAAAGATATTTTTAGTAAAAATTATGGCTTGGAGATGCCTCCAGAGCTGCTTGTTTTGTTAAAAGAGGTTATAGAGGAGGTTGAGTCATGAAAATATTAGCAATACAGGGCAAGAACTTAGCATCAATAGAAGATACTTTTGTAATAGATTTTACTAAGGAGCCTCTCAGGTCTGCAGGAATTTTTGCTATTACAGGTCCAACAGGTGCTGGCAAATCTACAATTTTAGATGCAATTTGTCTTGCTCTTTTTGATGATGCTCCACGTTTTAGTAAAGCAGAGACTCAGGTTAATATTACTGATGTTGCCAATAAATCTATTGCTCAAAGAGATAGCAGGAATATTCTAAGGAGAGGTGCGGCTCATGGTTTTGCCCAGGTAGATTTTATTGCTCTAAATGGAAATTCATATCGCTCTTGTTGGAGTGTTCGTCGTTCTAGAGATAAAGTTAATGGCGCTTTACAAAATACTGTAATAACTCTTTTTAATCTAACCACCTCTATTGAAGAACAGGGAACAAAAACAGCCCTTCTCTCTAAAATTGAGGAGTTAATAGGGCTCTCTTTTGATCAGTTTACCAGAGCCGTTTTATTGGCTCAAGGAGATTTTGCCAACTTTTTAAAAGCAAAGACTCCCGAGAAGGCGCAGCTCTTAGAGAAACTTACAGGTACTCAGATTTATTCTAAAATATCTACATTAATACATGAGAAAAACCAGCATGCTAAACTTTCTTTAGAACAATTACAACAGAGGATGGCCGATGTTCATATTTTGAGTACCCATGAGTTAGAGCAATTGGCCACACAAAAAGAGAGTTTAAGGGTTGAATTAGCTCCTATTGAGGATTCTATTAAGTCTGTGAATTTGAAAATTAATTGGTTAGAGCAGTATAGAGATGTTGTTAAAGATAAAGAGGAGGCTCAAGACAGATACAATAAAATTTCTGAAGATCTTAAAATAGCAAAGCCAAGATTTTTGTATATGGAGAAGGTTGAGCTTTCTCAACAGATCAGAGATGTTTTTATCAATTTTAAGGAGATTGGTGCTCATACTAAAAAATTGAATGAAGATAAACTCTCAAAAGAGAGAGAGTTGACCACTATAAATGATAGATATGTTTTAATTAGTGGTCAATTAAATGATGCTAAGCAGGAATTGGATAAATTTGAAGATTATGTTTCCTCAAAGAAGCCAGAGATAGATAGAGCAAGAGAGTTGGATGCAACTATTCTGGCAATTGTTCCCTCTTTAAAAGAGAGTGAGCAGGAGTGTAGTTATTTAATAAAAGAGTTGGAAGATAATCAAAATAGAGTATCCATCTTATTATCTGAGCAAAATTTAAATAGTGACAAGATAAAGAGTATTGAGAAGTGGTTTGCCTCCAATTTTTTATGGAAGAGAGTTATTCCAAAGAGTGGAGTCATTATAGAAATTATATCTAATCTATATAATATTTTGAGTCAAAAAGAGGAGATTAAGAAAAGATATGATTTGAATATTAATTTTTTACCAGAGCTCAAACAGGAGTTAGCCAAACTTCAAGAGGAGTCAGCTATGCTTAACTCCATTTTACCTGCCGAAGTTATAGAGCTTAGAAAAAAATTGATTGAAGGTGAGCCTTGTCTGGTTTGTGGTAGTACTGTTCATCCAAATAGAGATCTCTCAAATAATACTCTATCAATAAATGAAAAAGAGTTAGATTTAGCAAAAGAGAGTATAAAAAAACGAGTTGACCAACTGGTTGTAGCTATAGCTAGTCGTGAAAGTAGTATAGGATTGGACTCTGCAAAAATAGAGGATCTTGAGCAAAGATATTCTAATACTTATAACGGTCTTACTCCTCTTCTTACAGATATTCCAGATTGGAGTTCTATGTTACAAAATGGTATATTAATCTCTACGATAGAACAAATATCTGAGCACTGGTATAAAAACGAGGAGTATTTGAAGGGTTATATATCTGTATTTGAGGTTAATATAGTTAGAGTAGAGGCTATTCAACAGAGAATTGACTCTATTAAGATGAGTTTGTCAAAAAAACAGGCTGTTTTAAATGATTATAAGGAGAGAATTAGTTCCTTAACAGAGCAGAGATCTCAACTATTAAAAGGGTCTAGTTTATTAGATGTAGAGAGCACAATAGCAAATAAAAGAGAGGAATTAAAGAGTAAATTATTACTTAATCAAGATAAAAAAGAGGCAATTGAGAGCCAGAGATCTACACTAACAGGAGCAGTTATTCAGATAAACACTCAATTAGAGGAGAGTAAAAAATTGGCCTCTTCTTTAGAGAGTCAACTACATGAGTGGCTAAATAATAATAGAGATTTATTTACACAAGAGCTTTTAAGCGATGTTATTTCTAAAAGCACAGATTGGGTTACCGCAGAAAGGGAGTACTTATTAAATCTGAAAAATGATGAGTTGGTAGCATTATCTACTCTTAAAGAGAGAGAATTGAGAGTTTTAAATCATTTAACTACATTAAAGAGTGTGGGTTTTAGTAGTTTAGAAGATTCCCAATTAGAGAATGAGTCTCTTGCAGGTAAATTAAAGCAGTTTAAAGATAAACAGAGTGATATATCTAATCAATTGAGTGTGATAGAGGCTTCATTAATAGCACATAATCAGGGATTAGATAAAATAGCTCATATTAAAAAGGAGATATTGCAAAAGAGCGAACTGTCGGAAAACTGGTCCAAATTAAATGATCTGTTGGGATCGGCAAACGGTAATAAATTCAAGGTTATTGCACAAGGATACACTTTGGACATTCTATTGGAGTATGCAAATACTCACCTTAGGGATCTCTCTTCTAGATACTCTTTAATTAGAGTCCCAGAATCATTAGCCCTTCAGATATCGGATAACCATATGTTGGGAGAGATTAGGAGCGTATATTCCCTCTCAGGAGGGGAGTCCTTTTTAATATCTCTTGCCTTGGCTTTGGGTCTCTCGTCTCTCTCTTCAAATAGAATGAAGATAGAGTCGCTCTTTATTGATGAGGGTTTTGGATCATTAGATTTGGAAACGCTAAGTATGGCCATGGATGCTTTAGATAACCTACAGACACAAGGGCGTAAAATTGGTGTGATTTCCCATGTAGAGGAGATGAAAGAGAGAATTTCTACTCAAATTCAGGTTATTAAGGAGTCAAATGGTAGAAGTACAATAAAAATTATAAATTAAACTTAAATAGAGTAGGATTTTAAGCTTTGTAGTGTCTAACTTTACGGTCATTTTTTAAAAATCATCTTTTATTTAAGGAATCTTTTTATGTACTATTTGTTACGTGGAGTTGCAGTAAAATACTTTTTTACGCTTATTATATCTATTTTATTCTCTTCTTATATTTTTTCTCAAAGCCGATTAATCGGCAAAGTTTTAGATTCTAAAGAGCTGTATCCCCTAGAGTATGCCTCTGTTGTAGTTAAAGATATGTCTGATAGTGTAGTATCTGGAGGGGTAACAGACAAATCTGGCAATTTTAATATTTCTGTGAAATCTGGGGAAGGTAAGTACTCTCTGAATATTAGTTATATGGGTTATGACCCTTTAATTACAAATATTGATATTATTAAAGGTGAGAATAAAATTTTGGAACCTTTTAAACTCTTGTTTAAGTCAGATTTATTATCAGAAGCTGTTGTGACTTCTAACTATAGACAAAGGGTGACTGATATTGAAAAGACAACAATAAATGCCACCTCATCTGTAGCTTCGGTCTCTGGATCTGTACTCGATTTAATTAAAACAGCGTCTAATATTACTATAGACAACGGTGGAGCAATATCAATAAGAGGCAATTCAAATGTAGTTATTCTAATTGATGGTGTTCCAACAACACTTGGGTCTTTAGATGGTATTTCGGCAAACTCTGTTGGTAGTATAGAGATTATAACAAATCCAGGAGTAAAATATGATTCAGAGGGAACAGGAGGTATAATCAATATTATCTCAAAAAGAGATAAAAGAGATGGATATTCTGTTGGTACTAATATCAATTGGTCTCCACTAGATAGAGTTAATGGAAATATATCATTATCGCAAAATAGAAATGGATTTAGTATTGGAGTTAATTACTCTGCTAAATATAATCCAGAGAGTGTTAATAGTAATTTGCATCGCTTTTTTCACTCAACAGGTAATTCTGTAGATCAGACAATTGAATCTTCAAGGAGAGAGGTTATTAATACTCTTGTGATAAATGGTCAAAATAGATTTAAAAGTGGAGATATATTTAAGTTTAGTGCTAAATATTCTCAGCCAGATATTAGAAATAGTCAATTTCTAACAATTTTGGATAATAGTATTAATGATAACAACTATACAAATAGAGAGAATTTATTCTATCATAAAAGAAGAATGGGAGAGGTGCTTGTGGAGTATATTAAAGAGCTAAATAAAGATAAGAGTAAAATATCATTATCATCCTCTTTCTCTAGGACAAGGGGTAGAAGGCCAGGATATTATTATCAAGATGGAGAGCCTGTTCAAAAATCAAAAGGTGGAGGTCACCCCACAAACTTTTATATTCAGACCGATTATACAAATAAAATCAAAGGATTTGGAGAGCTTGAGATGGGTCTAAAATATTTTATAAGAGGGAATAATTTTAAATTTGATTCTTATACATATAATCCCATTGATTTAGAATGGGTTTATAATGATTTCTTTAGTAGTGATCTTACCTACAGAGAGAATATTTACTCATGGTATATTGGGAATTCCAACAAGATATCCTCCTCTTTATCATTAAAGAGTGGATTACGATTGGAGTACTCTGTTTCACATTTAGATATTAAAAAAGAGAGTGAGCAGATTGATAGAGATAATTTATTTGTATCACCCTATCTGTCGTTAAATAAAACTCTCTCATCTGATAGAAATCTTTCTTTTCTAGTTTCAAGAAGAATATCTAGGCCAACTTATCCTCAAATTAATCCATTTATTAATATGATAGATAGGAGTGTATATGAAACAGGAAACAGAAATATTAAACCAGAGATAAGTAATAGGGTAGAGGCTATGTTTAATGGCTTTAAAGATGTTTTTTCGTATAATATTTCTTTATACTACAATTGGATTGATGATTATATAACTCAAATAGCATCACTTTATGATACAGATGCTCTTATGCTTACATATGAAAATGGAGATTGTAGCAGAAAATTAGGTAGTGATATATCTATAAGATATAAGCCTTGGAGTTATATGGAGATAAGTGTTGGTAGCTCTCTGTTTTTAGGTGAGAATACAGGTGTTGTTAATGATATAGATCTTTATGGTAGATTTATTTCTTATTCAGGAAATCTATCATTAACATTGATTCCATCCAAAAAAGATCAGATTATAATACAATCTTTTTATACCTCTCCAATTACCTATCCACAATTTGAATCAAAGGAGGTCTACTATACAGATATCTCTTATAAAAGAGATCTTATAAAAAATAGGTTAGCAGTAAGTGCAACAATCACTGATATTTTTAATTCGCGTGTTTGGGATATAAAGACAGATAATGCGGTTTATCGTCTAGCAAATAGAAGTAAAAATGAGAGTAGATCAATATGGGTAGGTCTCTCATTTAATCTAAATAGAAAAGCGGTATCAAAAGAGTCTAAAGATAGTGGCGATTCTGGTTTTACAGATATGATTAGATTGGGGTACTAATGAACATATTTTTGCTATTTTTGTTTTGACTAATATAAAAATTAACTCAAATGAAAGCTAAAAATATTATGTTCAAAATAATTTACGGAATATTTCTATCTATTTTTGGCTCCTCTGTAAGCGCACAGGAGCTTGTTACACCACCTGTAGATTTTTATTCTCTATCTTTTAAAACAATAGATGGTGAAGTATTTAAGTTTAGTCAATTAAAAGGGAAAAAAGTATTAATTGTAAACACTGCTTCCAAATGTGGATATACCCCTCAGTTTAAAGAGTTGGAGCAACTAAATAAAGAGTATGCTGGTAAACTTGTTATTATTGGATTTCCATCCAATGAATTTGGAGCGCAAGATCCAGGAAGTAACCAAGAGATTTTAGATTTTTGCCAGACAAACTATGGTGTTACTTTTTTGATGATGGAGAAGTCTGATGTAAAAGGCCCCGACAAAAACAGAGTATATAGTTGGTTAACAACTAAAAATAAGAATGGTTGGAATACAACAGAACCTTCGTGGAATTTTGGTAAATATCTAATAGATGAGAAGGGGAGGCTAGTTTCATTTTTCCCTTCCAAAGTTAAGCCAATGTCAAAAGAGATTACCTCTCTTCTATAAATTTTTGGCTTACCTTTTTTAAATAAGTTTTTGATATATTAATTTCAGGTGAATTAGGGTGGTCTAACTCAATTATTGTGTTTAGACCATCCTTTCTTATAACTTTAGCCCTATTTAAATTTACCAGATAAGATCTATGACATCTAACTATATCTGTATGATTTAAATACTCTTCTAAACTTTTTAAGGTATTTCTAAGAAGATATTTCTTTAGAATATTATCTTTATTTATATAGTTTATTATTACATAGTTCTCACATGATTCAATAAAAAGAAGCTCTTGAATTGTTATAGATATTTTTAAATCTCCTTTATAGTCAAAAAAGGCAATTTTAGCATCTGGTTTATTACTATTATAAAGGTCAGTTTGTCTCTCTTTTATCTCTTCTAACTTTTGATTACTCTCTTTCCACCCCATATAAAACCATAACACAGTATATGGTAGTAGTAGCACTAAGGTTGTATTAATAAACGAAGACTCAAAAACACTCATTATATCTTTCTGATAATCCAATATAATAGTGTATGCTGTATAGAATATCGCCATAAACAGTATTTCAAAAAATACCCAAAGAGAGTATTTTAAATATGAGATATCATTTTTTTTATTGTAAAAAAACATGATGATTCTGCTTATAACAACAACAAGTACTCCCGTAAGAATTATTAGAGATGAATAAACAAAAAAGAGAAATTCCGATACATTATACCAGTTAGAGGAGCTAAATGGCTTGTAAATATTTATAAATATTAATGCGAATATAGATGTGAAAATCACCAATCGTATAATATTATCTTTCCTATTTATGTATTCTGGTATTCTCATGCAAGCAAATTTATCTATTTTTTATACGTTATACAATAGCTCTAAGACAATCCTTTTGTCACTTATATGATAATTTTGTCCCTAATATTAAGATTTTGTCCCTTGTCTATTATTTGGTGTCATAATTTCCTTGAATGAATTAAGTTTTTTTTTATTTGTAAACAAAAAATGAGAAAAGTTAATTATCATTTTAGCGAAGTAGATAAGAGTGGCCTTTTAAATAATAAAAGAGCTATGATTAAAACTGCAGATACTATTTTTTGCGACGATCTATCTTGCAGGGATAATCTCTCATTTGATCTCTCCTTTTTTTATCCTCAAGATAGCGTAGGTAAAAGTTACAATAGTGCCATTATAATGCTACATGGCCTTAATGAAAGAAGTCTAGATAAGTATCTTCCCTGGATTTCTTATATTGTGGATAGGTGTCAAATGCCTGTGATTTTTTTTCCAATAGCAATGCATATTAATAGATCTCAGTCAGACTGGCTTAATCCACGTCTTGTATTTAAGCATATGGCTCAAGAGAGGGATAATATAGATGGATTGAGCTCTCAGGAGAGCAATGTAAGTGTATTTAATTATGTAATTAGCAAAAGATTAAAAGAGGATCCATTTAGATTCTATCTTTATGGTAGAGAGACAATTAGTAATATTAATCAGTTGGTTCTTAATCTTAAAAGTGGCTCTTTTAAGGGTATATCGGCAAATGCAAATATTCATTTTTTTGCATATTCTATAGGAGCCCTTTTAACTCAAGTTCTATTAATGTCAGATGAAAATTCTCTTTATGACAATAGTAAGGTTGCTATTTTTTGTGGAGGCTCTGTATTATCCCGTATGGATGGGAATTCTAGACTAATACTAGATAAGCCTGCTTCAGATTTACTTAAGAGCTATTATTTGAATGAGTTTTTTGGATCTCAAGAGATAGATAGAAGATTTTGGGATTACACAGAGGAGTGTTTTATTGCTCATATATCTAGAGACTTATACTCTACTCAGAGGTATGAGTTCTATAATAAAATAAGCGATAGACTAAAAATTGTACATTTGTCAAAAGATAGAGTTGTAAACAGATGTGGGATTGTTGAGGCTATTGGATGTGATGTGGCCTCCAAAGTGCTGTATGAGTTTGATTTCGAAGAAAAATATAGCCACGAATCTCCATTTCCAAATCTTAAATTTTGTGATAATGAAGGCTTCGTGGCCAATAATAGTAATTTTACAGATATCTTTAGTTTAATTTGTGAATCTTATACTCATTGAGTTTTTTATTCTACGTCAATAAGTAGAGATCTTGGGTCTAAATTATCTCTTTCTATGTCTTTGAAGTAATTTACTGTTCCCACTTTTAGCTCTACAGTTGATGGGTCGTCGCAAATTATTATTCCTTTTTTGTGCATTTGTAATACACTGATAGTCCACATATGATTGATGTTTCCCTCAACTGCATGGTAGAGAGCTCTAGCTTTGTGATGTCCATTTACAAGAATCATTACCTCTTGGGAATCCATAATAGTTCCAACGCCTACAGTAAGAGCAGTTTTGGGAACTTGAGATATGTCATTATTGAAAAATCTAGAGTTTGCAATAATAGTATCAGTAGTAAGGCTTTTTACTCTTGTTCTGGATGTTAATGAAGAGCCAGGTTCATTAAAGGCAATATGTCCATCTGGTCCAATACCTCCCATAAATAGATTCACTCCACCGTACTGCTTCATTTTCTCTTCATATCTTATGCACTCCTCTTCTAAATCATGCGCATTTCCATCAAGAATATTCGCATTTTCTCTTGGAATGTCTATGTGTTGAAAAAAGTTATCCCACATAAATGTGAAGTATGATTGTGGATGCTCTTTAGGTATCCCTATGTACTCATCCATGTTGAATGTTACAACATTTTTGAATGATACTACTCCCTCTTTATAATATCTTATTAACTCTTTGTATGTTCCGTAAGGTGTGGAGCCTGTTGGTAGCCCAAGTACAAATGGTTTTTCTGGAGTAGGGGAATACTCCTTGATTCTTTTTACAATATAAGCTGCTGCCCATTGGGATATTTGCTCATACGAATTTTGGATAATTAGTCTCATATTATAAATATTATGATGGTAAATCAATATTATTTGTTCAAAAACTCTTTAGCATTCTCAATTGCTGCTTTAGATAGTTCTGTTCCACTGAGTAATCTTGCTACTTCCATTACTCTCTCCTGAGCAGTTAGTTTTTTAAGAGTTGTTGTTGTAACTCCTTTATCATTAATTACTTTTTGTACAAGAAGGTGAAACTCTCCTTTAGATGCAATTTGTGGTAGATGAGTGATTGCAAATATCTGAATATTTTGTGAGAGTTTATCAATTAGATATCCCATTTTATCGGCAACACTTCCAGAAACGCCAGTATCTATCTCGTCAAAAATCAGTGTTGGCATGCATATTTTGCTAGCTAATACAGATTTAAGGCAGAGCATTACTCTAGACAACTCGCCACCAGATGCTATCTTTGCAATGTCGCTAATTTTGGTGTCTTTATTTGCAGAGAACATAAATAATATGTCATCTATCCCATATAGACCCATTTTTTGGCTATCTGTTAATTCTATCGAGAATGTTGCATATGGCATCTCTAGATCTCTAATCTTCTCTTGTAGAATAGAACTTAATTGAGCAGACATCTCTCTCCTTTTTTTTGATAGCTTTTCGGCCAGCTCTTTACACTTGTGTCTGCTATTAGATATAGCAGAATTGAGTTTATCTAACTCCTCTTTATGATTATTATTTTGTTTTACTCTCTCCTCAAGATGAGTTTTAATCTCCTCTAATTCAGAAATAGAATTTATGTTGAATTTTTTAAAAAGTGAGTAGACCGAGTTAATTCTCTCTTCTAAAAAATTCTGTCTATTTAAATCAAAGACTACGCTATCTTGAATCTCAGTAACCTCTCTCTCAATCTCTTTAAGGTCTAATCTGCTACTCTCTATTATTTTAGAAATATCTTTAAGTGAGTCTATTTTGTCTGAAAGTTTAGAGCAAATATTATGTGCCTCTTTTAACGATTGGATAATTGATATTCCTTGAGGATTTAGTAGGTTGTAAACTTGTGATAAAGACTCTTTTATCTCTTGAGAGTTTACAAGAATATTGTACTCACTCTCTATATCGGCAAACTCTTGAGCAGTGACCTTTGTTTTATTAATAGTATCTAACTGATATAGATTATAGTCTAAATCCTGTTCATCTTTTGATATCTGCTCAATCATTCTTTCTCTCTCTCTCTCCTGGGAGTTAAGAATGTTTAGTGAAGACTGATATTCAGCTAATAGATCAAAGTTATTGCAATATGCATCCAAAACAGAGAGTTGGAAACTATTTTGCGCAATCATCAGATGTTGGTGTTGTGAGTGAATATCAATAATACTATCTGTTAACTCCTTTAAAAAAGAGATATTTACAGGCATATCGTTTACAAAAGATCTAGATCTTCCATTTGGTGTAATTACTCTTCTAATAAAAAGATCATTATCAAAAATTATTGAGTGTTGTTCAAATAGAGATAATATATTCTGGTTGTCTGTAATTGTAAAATGCCCCTCAACAACACAATTTTGAAGAGAATCCTTTAATACCTCTTTATCTGTTTTTGCACCTAGCAGAAGAGAGATAGCCCCAAGTAGGATTGATTTTCCTGCTCCTGTTTCTCCTGTTATTATTATTAATCCCTCTGGAAACTCCATTTCTAGAGAATCAATTAGTGCATAATTAGATATGTAGAGATGTTTTAGCATATTATTTTGCTTTCAATATAATCAGTTATATCTATAGCCACATCCTTTTTGCTTTTTAGAGGATGCTCTTTAATGTTAATTTTATCAATTATAGTAATTTTATTTGTGTCTGTTGCAAAACCAGCTCCTTGGTCTTTTAGAGAGTTGAGGACAATCATGTCCAATTGTTTTGCCGATAGTTTGTCTTTGGCATTCTCTAACCCACTCTCAGTTTCTAATGCAAAACCAACATGAAATACACCATTTTTTTTGATTGAACCAATGTATTTGGCAATATCTGGTGTGGACTTTAATTCCAAGCTAATTTTCTCTTTTTTCTCTTTTTTTATTTTTGAAGTCGGAACGTCTATTGGAGTATAGTCGGCAACAGCAGCTGTAAAAATAATAATATCAACGCCGTTTTCATATTCAGAGGTTGTTACATCTAACATCTCTTGTGCAGATGTAACTTTGCGAACATTTATCTGCTTGTATTGAGGTTCAATATTTACTGGCCCACTAACTATTGTTACCTCTGCCCCTCTGGAAAATAGTTCGTTTGCAATAGAATACCCCATTTTGCCAGTAGAGTTGTTTGAGATAAATCTTACAGGATCAATCTGTTCTACAGTAGGCCCAGCGGTAATAATTGCCTTTTTACCTAATAAACTCTTTTTTTTTATAAAAAGATGCTTAACAGCCTCAACAATTAGTTCTGGCTCTTCCATTCTTCCCTTACCTGTTAACCCACTAGCAAGCTCTCCCATTCCGGGCTCTATTATGGTTACTCCTAAATTTTTAAGTGAGTTAATATTGTTCTGTGTAGATGGATGATTATACATGTCCAGATCCATTGCAGGTGCTACAGCTACGGGACATCTTGCAGATAAATATGTAGTTAATAATAGATTATCTGCAATACCATAGTTCATCTTAGCTAATGTATTTGCAGATGCTGGGGCAATCAAATATAGATCGGCCCACAGACCTAAAGATACATGGCTATTCCAATCTCCATTTTCTGGATTATAGAAGTCAACTAATATAGGATTTTTACTTACAGTAGCCATTGTTAAAGGTGTTATAAACTCTTTTGCCATTTGCGTCATAATGACTTTAACATTTGCTCCCTCTTTGATAAGTAATCTTACAAGAGTTGCTGCCTTATAGGCAGCAATACTTCCTGTAATTCCTAATATTATATTTTTGCCTTTAAGCATTTATCCCTCTATTTTTCTTACTTGAATTTTATCATCTTCAAACTCTTGAACAGCAATAAGGGTTGCCTTTGGTAGTTTCTCATAATATTTAGAGATCTCTATCTGCTCTCTATTTTCAAAAGTCTCTTCTAGAGTATCTGCATAATTAGAGAACTCCTCTAGTTTTTGCTTTAACTCTTGTTTAATCTCTGCAGCTATCTGGTTTGATCTTTTAGCTATAATTACAGCTGATTCATAGATGTTTCCAGTTGGTTCTGCTAGTTTAGATAGGTCTCTGGTTACTGTGTTTGTTGGTGTTTGTTTGCTGATTTCCATATGAAATATTATATTTTGGCAAAAGGTTATCTATTTAAAAACTCCTGAGCGCGGGCAAACATTTTATCTACCTCAACTCTATATGAAGATTCAGGATACTCGCTAATAAAATTATAGTATTCATCTACTAATGCAAGAAATCTATCCCTCTGTCTGCTGCGAATACTATTTATTGCATATTGATAGTTTGATGCTACAATATAGTAAACTATATGCTCCCTATATTGGTTATCAGAATTATCTTTTAATGCTGTTTTAAGTGCATATGAGGCAGCTTTATAGTCTTCCATAATATAGTATAATCTAGCTGCTTCATAACTCTTTCTGTCTAATCTCTCTTGGAGATCCTCAACCATAAATTTAATTCTCTCATCATATTTACTGGTAGGGTATTCATACATAAATACATCAATTGCCGAAAGTGCTTTATGTGTTGGCTGTTGATCTAGTTCAAATCTGTATGTGCTCCTATATAGACACTCAATTCTGAGATATTTTGCCTCTTGAGTAAACGGACTTCTTGGAAAATAACTTATAAAATTATCGAAGTTTGCTTCGGCAATGGTATAATCACCATATTTAAAGTTGCTTAATCCCAGATAGAATTGAACAGTATCATCTTTACTTGTACCCCTTGTTGCTAGTTGTAGCTGATCAAAAAGTTCAACTGCTCGGGAATATTTTCCTCTATTAAAGTACTCAAAGGCTCCCTTATATTTAGCATCTACATCGTTAGACTTCAAAAGGGCATCGTACTGAGATTTACATCCAACCATTTGGAGTACTACTAGTAATGAAAGGGCTATTTTAATAAAATATCTCATTTGAATAAAAGATTATTTGTTTTCTGCAAGGAATCTCTCTGCATCTATTGCAGCCATACATCCAGAACCAGCCGCCGTAACTGCTTGTCTGTAAATTGGGTCTTGAACATCACCAGCAGCAAAAACACCAGGGACATTAGTCTTGCTACTCTTACCTTGGGTAATAATATATCCCTCGGAATTAACCTCTACCCACTGACTAAAAAGTTCTGAGTTTGGGTGATGTCCTATTGCTAGAAAGAATCCATGTATATCTATTTTCTTTTCTGTTCCATCTTTGTGTACAATAATCACACCATTTACACCCCCCATTGGTGTTCCTACAATCTCTTTTGTATTATATTGCCAAAGAATTTCTATGTTAGGAGTGTTCATAACCCTAGCCTGCATAGCTTTTGATGCTCTAAGTTCATCTCTTCTAACAATCATATATACTTTATTACATAATCCAGCTAGATATGAAGCCTCTTCACATGCAGTGTCTCCACCTCCTACAACTGCGACATCTTTGTTTTTATAAAAAAAGCCATCGCAAGTTGCGCAAGCCGATACACCTTGTCCTCTAAATTTCTCCTCTGACTCTAAACCAAGATATTTTGCTGTGGCCCCAGTCGAAATAATAATTGTCTCTGCGCTAATCTCTTTATCGTTATCAATAGTAACATTAAAAGGCCTATTAGATAAATCTACCTTTGTAACTATCCCAAATCTAACGTCAGTCCCAAAGCGCTTTGCTTGCTCTTTTAAGTCTTCCATCATTTCTGGGCCAGTTATACCTTTTGGATATCCAGGAAAGTTATCTATTTCGGTTGTAGTTGTTAATTGCCCTCCAGGTTGTATGCCTTCGTAAAGAACCGGTGAAAGATTTGCTCTAGCAGCATATATTGCAGCAGTGTATCCTGCAGGACCACTACCAATAATAAGACATTTTATATTTTCTGAACTCATTGCTATTTATTTAAATAAATTATTATGACCTACAAAGGTAAAAATTTTTTCTTTATAGCCATCTCTAATCTTAACTCCCAAACTAATAGAAAAGATAGAGCCCATCTTGATAGTAGAAGCCACCAAGCCATTGCTCCTATTGATGCTAAAAGAATCACATCCTCTAAATTACTATGAGATATACCAATATGATGATTGAGTAGATCTATATCTTTTTGAGTTATTTTTCCACTTTCGGCCTCATCTATCATAACTGCAGCACCATAGGCTAGCCCTAAAGTATTTGCAACTATCCAAAGAAAAGATGTTTTTGCAGGAAGGCCAAATAGGTATAAAATGGGTCTTAAAAGTTTAGATAGTAATTTTATAACTCCAAATTCAGATAATAATCTCTGTAAAATAGATAGTGCTACAATTAACACAGACATCATTGCTGCAAGTTTTAATGTGCTATAAAACCACTGCTCTAACATCTCCATAAATGTGAGTTTAATACTCTCTTTTTCAATGATTACAGATGTTGCAGATTCTGGCATAATGTAGTTCAAAGCAAAGCCGATAATAAATGCACTAACTGTTCTGGTTATTACCATTCTTATAGCACTAGAACCTGTTTTTTTTTGAACAGCAGTCTCAGTAATCATATTGTGAGAGCATAGTATCATTGCCGATAATATGGTAATAGCCCTGATGTCTAGATCTAGTGTGGCCATTACAGCTATTGCAGAGTATACATTAACAAAATATCCCGAGACAAATGCAAGAGACGCCTCCCCAGGGAGACCTATTAGATTGAAAATGGGATTAAGATATTGAGAAAGCCACTCAATAACATTTATATACTGTAAAATTTGAACCGCAAGAGTTATAGTAGCGGTTAAACGAATAAGCCAAAGACATGTTTTTAATGTCTTTGGCATTATCTCTATTATAGATTTTATAGACCTTTGAAATGCAGTACTCTCCATTTTAGAAAAAATATCTGCAAATATAGGGTTTTAATTGATAGCTAGTAATTATTTTTCTTAGGTTCAAAGAACTCTCTTGGATGTTGGCAAGCAGGGCAATTCTCCAAGGCTTTTTTACCTTTGTGAACATAACCACAGTTTCTGCATTGCCACTCAATCTCCTCCTCTCTTTCAAAAACTTTTTCTGCAATAACTCTTTCTAGAAGAGCTCTATATCTTGCTTCATGCTCTGCTTCTACTTTGGCAATCATTTTAAAAGCCGTTGCTACTTGAGGGAATCCTTCTTCAGCTGCGATTTTTGCAAACTCAGGATATAGTTCTGTCCACTCTTCGTTCTCTCCTGCAGCAGCCGCCTCAAGATTTTGTGCAGTTGTTCCAATAATTCCTGCTGGATAACAAGCAGTAATTTCAACCATACCACCTTCTAAGAACTTAAAGAATCTTTTAGCATGCTCTTTCTCTTGTTCTGCTGTCTCTTCAAAAATAGCAGCAATCTGTTGATAACCCTCTTTTTTAGCTACAGAAGCAAAATAGACATATCTACTTCTTGCTTGAGACTCTCCAGCAAAAGCTTTTAATAAATTCTGTTCTGTTCTAGTTCCTTTAATACTTTTTTCCATAATAGTTTGTTTTTAGAAATCGTTTTTACAAAAATATACATAATTATTGTAAATTGCGTAAGATAAATATTTATGTCTCAACACTAATTTTTATAAATAATGATATTAGCAATAGATAAAATTAACCAATTCAGGAGTATAATGTCAGAAAGTGGTATAGATATTACAATTATACCATCCACAGACCCCCATTTTGGAGAGTACATTCAAGAATATTATAAAATAAGGGAGTGGTTATCTGGTTTTACTGGGTCGGCAGCAACATTAGTAATTACTAGTAAATCGGCCGCTTTATGGACAGATTCTAGATATTTTATTCAGGCCGATGAGCAACTTAAAGAGAGCAGTATCCTTTTAATGAAAATGGGTGTTGCTGGTACACCTACTATAGAGGAGTGGATATGCAGCCAGTATGATAAAGGGAAAGTTGGCTTAGATTTCAATCTGTTTTCTAATTTATATATCCAAACTCTCACGTTGAACCTCAATAGCTTTACTGTTCAAGATTGGGAAATCCCTGTTAATAGAATATGGCTTAACAGACCCTCTTTGAATTTTAATAAAATTTATTTACTACAACATGAGTATAGCGGTTTAAATTCTATTGATAAACTAAAGCTGATTAATTCAAAACTCTTATCCAATATTCCAACTCTTAAAAATGGTTGTGAATACATCTATCTATTGTCTAGCTGTGATGATATCTGTTGGTTATGTAATATAAGAGGGTCAGATATCCCCTTTAATCCATTACCTCAATGTTATGCTGCATTCAATCATGAGAGAATATATCTTTTTGCTAATTTGCAAGCCTTTGATAGTGATCAGAAATCTCATTTAGAGAGTTTAAATATAGAGATAAGAGATTATTATGCATTTAGGTCATTTATTTTTGAGTTAAATAGTGATATAGTAAGAGTAGGTAGCGTTGCCAAATTACCTAAATCTATATATGATATAGCGTCATCTTTAGACAATTTTATTAACGATCCTATGCCAGGAGGTGTTGTCGCTCTAACAAAAGCCTCTAAAAATCACGTAGAGCAGAGTGGTTTTGTCAATTCATCTATAGTAGATGGCTTAGCATGGGTTAAAGTTCTTCATAGATTAGATACTTGGAGAATAAATCAGGTTGAACCTCTTTTTGAAAGAGATATAGCTGATATGTTTGTTCACTTTAGAAGCGAAGCAGGCGAATATAGAGGTGAAAGTTTTGCTCCTATTGTTGCATATGGAGCTAATGGAGCCTTACCTCACTATTCAATTATAGAAAAAGGGACACAGATTTTAAATAAAGGTCTTTTGTTAATTGATACAGGTGCTCACTATATTTCGGGTACAACTGATACTACAAGAACTATTGTTATGGGGCACATAGGTGAGCAAGAGAAAATAGACTATACAATGGTTTTAAAAGGTATGATCTCTCTCTCGATGGCAACCTTTCCTAAGGGAACAAGAGGGGCGTCATTAGATATTTTAGCACGTGCTCCTCTATATTCAATTGGTAAGAGATATCTACATGGGACTGGACATGGTATTGGTCACTATTTATGCGTTCATGAAGGTCCTCAAAGTATTAGGGTAGAGGAGAATCCAGTATCCTTAGAGCCTGGAATGGTAATGTCAAATGAACCAGCAGTATATGAGCAGGGTAAATATGGTATTAGAATAGAGAATCTGATTATGTGTCAGCAGCATAGTACAACTGACCATGGCCAATTCTACTCATTTAAAACACTAACTCTTGTTCCTATTAGTATAGAGGCTTTAAAGGTCGAGTTATTAACAGATTCAGAAAAGCAGTGGTTAAATAATTACAATCTTGAGGTATACAATAAACTCTCTCCTAATTTAGAAGAGAGCTTAATGCTTTGGCTAAAAAATGTATGTACACCAATTTAGATAGCTTTTATTTTCAGGTACTTATATAGATCAGATTTTTAGAGTATTGGTAATAATTCAATAGAAAAATCTGGTCTATAAGTTATCACTCTCACTCCCTTATTAACATATCCACCCATCTCTTTTCTAATAAAATTATAATCAGATTGCAGATGTCTTACTCCTCTACCTTTAAAAAATGAGAGATCGTTGGAGTTGATTAGTGCAGAAATGAAGTAGTTTGCTATATCGTATGCCTGGAAGGAGAATGGTGATGGCTCTGTGTTGTATATGTTTCTGTAGTTTTGAATAAATCTTTTTACATTAAAATCGGTATAATCAATAAAATATTGCAAAGCGATTGTAAGATTTAGAGTGTGATAAAGATTAATATCTACAGTTTCAAAAAAACGCCATCTATGAGTACCATACAATTGCATATCTATGCCATTTCTTGTATAGAGTAAATTTAAATTTCTTAATACATCAGAGACAAATGCTTCTGAGTCTGATGCTACAATTACCCTGTTTTTACCCTGAGGCATCATGCTTTGAGTAAATTGAGGTAAGATAGTTCTCCCACTTAAAATATCGTATGACAACTCTTTAAAAACTATTCCTCGTTGAGATAGCAACTCTTTTGTAGTTGACACTAAAGTACTATTTTGAGTTCCTGTTTCGTAAACTACTAGTACAGGGTCAGACTTTGGAATAATAGAAATTAGTCTCTCTTGTTGATAATATCCTGGAGAAGTGGAGTTGTAAAAGTTTGAGTAGTAATCGGCAAAAACAAGCGCATTGGGGTCAATTGGCGATATAACAGGTATATTATTTTGCTTTGCTCTCTGAACGATTGGTTCTATTTGGTAGTAATATATAGGGCCAATAATGATATCCTTATTATTAAAATTTATGCTATTAGCCAATTGATTACTTCCACTATATAGGTCTGTATCAATAATATCTATATTTAACTCAATACCTGGATAACTATTTTTAACCTCATTTAAACCAAGTAAAAATCCTTGATAAAAATCAAAGAAATTAGCTATGTTTTCAGATACAATTAACGAGTCTTGCGAACCTCCAAGTGGCAGAAGAAGAGCGGCATTAAAAGTGCTTTTTTTACCAAAAGAGATACTCTCTCTTCTTTGATTATTATCTTTGGTCTCCTTATGTTCAATATTAGAAATCTCTTCTGTAGTGCGATCGATTTCTGAAGTAATAACCTCTTTTTTTTGATATTTAGAAAGATCAATATCTCCTTTTACAGGGATTTTCAAGATTTGTCTGCTTGTAACTTTTTTTGAAGATAGATTATTAGCTACCATTATCTCCTCTTCTAACACATCGTATTTTTTTGCAATATCTGCTAAAGATTCATGCCACTTTACTCGGTGCTCTATTTGAACTCTAAAGCTTGGGGTTGATCCCTCTTTTTCAAGTTGGGTATTTTTTCTAATGATAATATAGCTTCCCTCTTTTAATCCTTCTGAGAGATTAGGATTGTCATTAATTATGGTTTGTGTATCAACGCCGTAAGCTTTAGATATAGAGAAGAGAGTTTGTCTCTTCTCTACTCTATGCCTATAAAAATGTACTCCCTCAACATTTACAATCTCTTGTGAAATATTAACGTTTACAGGAGTATATTGCGCAAGGCAACCCTGCATAGACAATATAAATGCAAAAAGTAGTACTATTTTTATTTTTCTCATAGGCGTGCTAGCATATTTCTAACGTTAGTATCTATTCTTTCGTAAACATCGTTGGTATAGTCCGATTTAACAAAACTCTTACCAGTAATGTGTTCGTATAACTCAATGTATCTGTTTGAGATAGACTCAACTATTTCTGGAGTCATTTCGGGAACCCTCTGTCCATCCTTTCCTTGGAAGCCATTTTCCATAAGCCATTCTCTTACAAACTCTTTAGAAAGTTGTCTTTGAGGTAGCCCTTTTTGGAAAAACTCCTGGTAGTTTTGAGAATAAAAATATCTAGACGAGTCTGGAGTATGAATTTCGTCTATAAGATATATTTGATCTCCCTTTTTTCCGAATTCATATTTGGTATCTACTAAAATTAGCCCTCTTTCGGCCGCAATTTGTGAACCTCTTTCGAATAATTTTAATGAGTACTCTTCTAGTTTGATGTAATCCTCTTCTGAAACAAGACCTTGTGAAATAATCTCTTCTCTAGAGATATCCATATCGTGCTCTCCTTGCTCTGCCTTAGTGGTTGGTGTAAGAATAGGATGAGGAAATTTTTGATGCTCTTTCATTCCCTCTGGAATCTCTACTCCGCAAATTGTTCTGCAACCAGATGAGTAGGTTCTCCACGAACTTCCAGTAAGATATCCTCTTACTATCATCTCTACTGGTAATGGATCGCATTTATGCCCAATTGTTACCATTGGATCTGGAGAGGCAATCTTCCAATTTGGTACAATATCTTGAGTTTGATCTAAAAAAGAAGCAGCAATTTGATTTAGAACCTGTCCTTTATAAGGGATTCCTTTGGGTAGTACAACATCAAAGGCAGATATTCTGTCAGATACTATCATAACAAGATAATCTTGACCAATGGTGTAGACATCTCTAACTTTTCCAACATATTTGTTGGTTTGATTTGGGAAGAAGAATTCGGTTTTTGTTATTGCTTGCATATATCTAAGGATTTATATAATTCCATAATTTTTTGAGAAAAGTTACTCCAAGAATAAATTTTATTTATCTCCGATATTTTAATTTGATACTCTGTTGCTCGCTTATTAATAAAAAAATCTTGGATAGAAATTGTTAATTGATCTGCATTTGCTTCTGGAACAACAATTCCTATGCCTGAATTTTCTATACTCTCTTTTAATCCACCAACATTTGTTGTGATTACGGGCTTTTCAAAATGTTGAGCTATTGCAGTAATTCCGCTTTGAGTTGCAGATCTATATGGAAGAACAACTACATCTGAAGCACAAAAAAAATCAGGAACCTGACTATCTGGGATGTAGTTATTGAATACAGATATTCTCTGGCGATTAATGTTTTTTTCGATTAATTTGGCGTATTTATCAAAAGAACCATAGCTCTCACCTGCAATTATAAGCCGATAACTAGAGTCTAAATTATTAAAGGCCTCAATTAAGATGTCTAGTCCCTTGTAGTCTCTAATTAATCCAAAGAAAAGAATAGTATGCTTATTTGAGTCTATTTTAAGATTTCTTAGTGCTTTTTCTTTGGATATTTTGGCTCCAAAGTGATTATATACAGGGTGTGGAGAGAGAAGATACTTTGCGTCTGGACTCAATTTGAGAAGGTCTTTGGAAACAGATTCACTCATAACAATAAATCCGTGATTAGATTTAAGATAGAATTTAGTGAATACTGAATCAAAAAAACGAGGCTCATGTGGAATGACATTATCTAAGATAGATATAACTCTACATTTTTTAGAAACCATTCTTGCGACAACTCCTTGAGAAGGGGCAAAAAAAGAGATCCAATACCTCATAATTAGAAGGTCTGGATCCCATTTTTTTATCTCTTGAGCTGTTCTAATATATGATATAGGATTAATGCTATCTAATACAGCTGTACTCTCTACTTCAATTGCATTATCGTTTTCCGTTACGTACTGAGTTTTGCCTGGAAAAAGAAAATTTGGATACTGTCTGGTGAAGTTGAAGGCCCTTACATCATGAGATTTGCCCAGTTCATTGAACAAATTTGCATTGAACTGGGCAATACCTCCTCTATAAGGGTAGAAGCAAGATAGAATTGCAATTTTCACCTATAACTCTATTTTCTGCTTTTTTGTTTAATATATTCATCATTTAGCCCATCTACAACCATCTTTGTAATATCTAGAGCTTTGTCTCCAACTAGTACTGTATTTGTTGCTCCAGATGTGCTAATTATCATAGCATACTCTTTTTCTTGATTTAGTTTGATTAAGTATGTATTTAAAGCGTCAAAAACTCTTCTATATAGAACACTCTCTTCTTCTGACATTTCAAATTGTTTTTGTTGAGCGAATTGCTGTAGCTCTTGCTCTTTTGCAGCGAGTTGTTGTTGTTGAGCTTCGGCTTGAGACCTCGTAATTAAGCCTCTTTGTACTTTTTGTTGAAAATCTTTAATCTCATTTTCAAACGCCCTACTTTTCTTGTTTAGATCATTTTGAATTATTTGAGCTTTATTTTCAAACTCAGATCTTAGATCATTAAACATGTCATATTGATTCATTAGAGAGTCTATATGGATATAGACTACTGATCCTGGAGCATTAACCTCTGTTTCTGTTATAACCCTCTCCGAACCACCACTAGGTTTTGAAGTGAAATGAAGAATAAAAAGCACTATAACTGCAATGCTAAGAATTACGTTTGTGATAATTGACGCTTGTTTCATTTTTTTAAATTTAATTCACAAATATATTAATTATTTTTTAACTCTTTTAGATATGATTGTATTGTGTTTTCTAAACCTATGTAGATGGCCTCGCAAATTAAAGCATGACCAATAGAAACCTCTAGTAAATGTGGGATATGATTTTTGAAAAAACCGATGTTGTCCAAATTAAGATCGTGTCCAGCATTTAATCCTAAGCCCACTTCTTTGGCACATTGAGCAGCGTTTACGTATGGATCTATTGCCAAATTTCTTTCTCCCACAGAGTAATATTTTGCATAATTTTCTGTGTATAGTTCTACTCTATCACAACCAGTATCTGCTGCATGTTTTATAATTTCTGTGTCTGGGTCAACAAAAATTGATGTTCTAATACCTCGGTCTTTAAAAATCTTGCATATGTTTCTTAGATAATCTTTGTGTTTTTTTGTATCCCAACCGCAGTTAGATGTTATTACGTCGTGAGCATCTGGCACAAGAGTGACTTGTGCGGGTGATACTTCCAAAACCAGTGAGATAAAAGAATCAATAGGGTTGCCTTCTATATTAAATTCTGTAGATAAAATAGGAGCTAAGTCTCTGGTATCTTTATACCTAATGTGTCTTTCATCAGGTCTTGGATGTACTGTAATACCTTGAGCCCCGAATCGTTCACAATCTTTTGCTGCTTTTAATACGTCGGGAAGATTACCACCTCTTGCATTACGCAGTGTGGCAAATTTGTTTATATTTACACTTAGTTTAGTCATAATAGGTGCAAATTTATCTATTTTTGGCAATTAAATACTCTTAATTTAATATGAAAATCGCATTTTTTGCAAGAGATATAGAGTCTAATTATAACTCTCAACTCATAGAGATTCTACAATGCCTTATAAATAAGGGTGTTGATATTTGTCTCTATGCACCTTTTTTTATAGATAGAGAGTCTGTGATAAAAGAGATTTCTGATTATACATTTTTTAATCAAAGCAGTGATTTACCTCAAGATGTGGATATTTTTGTTACTTTGGGAGGAGATGGAACTTTTTTGGAGTCTTTAACTATAATATATGACAGAGATATTCCTGTTTTGGGTGTTAATTTTGGAAGACTTGGATTTTTAACAGGAGTTAATGCAACAGAAGGTACTTGGTGGATAGATAAAATTTTAACTCATGATTACTGTATAGATAGTAGAGCTCTTCTAAGGGTAGAGTCAGATATAATGCCCAATGATTTTTGTCCATACGCTTTGAATGAACTCTCTTTTCAAAGAAAAGATCCGTCCATGTTATCTGTAAAGGTTTTTGTAGACAATATGAAGATTCCAACATATTGGTCAGATGGTTTGATTATATCCACCCCAACAGGGTCTACTGCTTACTCTTTGAGTGTTGGGGGGCCAATTGTCCTGCCAGGAGTTAATGCTCTTATTATAGCGCCGATATCTCCTCATAATTTGAATGTTAGACCATTAATTATCTCTGATAGCTCAAAGATTGAGGTAACTATTGAGTCTAGGGGAGGTAATGCAATTATGAGTTTAGATAATAGATCTTTGGTTCTACCTGAGAATCGAAAGGTATCAATTAGCAAGTCTCTTTTTGAGATGAAATACATATCTTTATCTGCAAATAGTTTCATTGCTGCATTAAAAGAGAAATTAATGTGGGGGCAAGACAAAAGAAATTTTTAAATTTGTGCAATAATTAACAGATCAAATGACAAATAAACTACCAAGACATGTCTCCATTATTATGGATGGGAACGGGAGATGGGCAAAAAGAAGGGGGTTGGATAGACTGCAGGGGCACAAAGCTGGCGTTGAGTCAGTGAGGGCAGTTACAGAGTTTGCTGCTGAAAACAGGATAGAGTTCTTAAGTCTTTTTGCTTTTTCAGAGGAGAATTGGAATAGACCTCAATATGAGATAGAAGGGCTAATGGAGTTGATGATTGATGCTATAATTGGAGAGAGAAATACTTTAATGAATAATAATATAATCTTTAAAGTTATTGGGGATTTTTCTAGACTTTCTAAAAAATTATTAGATAAAATAGATGATATCCAAACTAGTACGTCTGTCAATAGTGGATTGACTCTTATTGTCTTTTTGAGTTATAGTGGTAAATGGGATCTTATAAATGCATTTAATTTATATTTAGATTGTATTCGTAATGGATCGAATTCAATAGAAGATACATTTGATCCTCAAACGCTAGAAAAATATTTAAGTACCAGCTCTATCCCAGATCCAGATCTTTTAATTAGAACTAGTGGAGAACAGAGAATCAGTAACTATATGCTTTGGCAATGTGCATACACTGAATTCTATTTTACAGAGGTTCTTTGGCCCGATTTTCGCAAAAACGATTTTAAGCTTGCCATTGACACCTATATGGAGCGTGAGAGAAGGTACGGAAAAACAGGAGAGCAAATTAATAAAAATAACTAAACGACCATTGAAAACAAATAAAAACTTATCTTTGCAACTTTACATTTCAAAAGCGCAGATGAAGTCATTAGCAGTATTATTTTTAGCGATAGTTTTTTCAACCGTTTCTTCGGGGGCAACTGTCAGAGATACGATTCCAAATAATAACATTTTAATTGATTATTCGAATCCAAAAGAGTATGTAATCGGGGGCGTTAATGTCTCTGGTATTAAGTATATTAGTCCAGAACAAATAGTCTCTATTACAGGACTATCTGTTGGAGAGAAAATTACAATTCCTGGTGATGATGTTTCATCTATTATTAAAAGAATATGGATGCAACGCTTTTTTTCCGATGTTGGAATGTATGTCGATTCTATTAAACGAGATACTGTCTATTTAAATATTTTTCTTCAAGAGAGGCCCAGAGTAGTTCGTTGGGATTTTGAGGGAGTTAGAAGTGGAGAGAGAAAAGACTTAGAAGAGAAGCTGAAATTAAGAAGAGGTAGCGAGCTTTCGGACTATATTATTAGCTCTTCAAAAGATGTGATTAGGAGACATTTTGTAGAAAAGGGGTTCTTACAAGCAGAGGTCTCTGTTAGGCAAGAGGTGGACTCTCTAATTAGTAATGGAGTCCGTGTTACTTTTGTTGTTAACAAGAATAGTAGAGTAAAGATTCAAAGAATTAATTTTTCTGGAAACGAAAATATAAGATCTAGAAAACTATCATCTGCAATGAAAAAAACAAATGATAGAAGAATTCTAAATTTGCTCAAAACAAAGAAGTTTAATGAGAAGGAGTTTGAAAATGACAAACGCCTGATGTTGCAAAAATATTCAGAGAGAGGATTTAGAGATGCAAGAATTGTTAGAGATAGCATATACTATATGAGAGATGGGCGATTGGGGATAGATATTGAAGTAGAAGAGGGTAAGCAGTATCATTTTAGAAATATTACTTGGACTGGTAATTCAATTTACTCTGCAGATATGTTAAACGCTATCTTGAGAATTGAGAAAGGAGATATATATGATGTTGTCTCTATGGAAAAGAGACTTTTTGATGCCGAAGATGGTAATGTGTCAAAAATGTATAGAGACCAAGGCTATCTATTCTTTAGAGTGATGCCTGTAGAAAAGGCAATCGTTGGAGACTCTGTGGATGTAGAAATGAGAATGTTCGAAGGTAAGCCAGCAATTTTTAATAGAATTATTATTAACGGGAATAATGTAACAAACGAGAGAGTAATTAGAAGAGAGCTATATACAAGGCCTGGATATCTTTTTAGTCAAACTCATTTAGAGAGATCACTTAGAGAGCTTGCAACCGTTGGACATTTTGATCCGGAGAAGTTAATGTCACCATCTGGATATAGTGTTATTCCTAATGAAAGTGCAAGTACTGTAGATATTAGCTATAATTTAGAGGAGAAATCAAATAGCCAGTTCGAAATAGCAGGAGGTTGGGGTGGTAACACATTTGTAGGTACTTTAGGTATTAGTTTTAATAACTTTTCGTTAAAGAAGGTTGCAAATAAAAAAGCATGGAGGCCTGTTCCTTTAGGAGATGGGCAGCAGTTGGCAATTAGATTTCAGACTAATGGTACATATTATACAGCATTATCATTAAGTTTTATGGAGCCATGGCTTTTTGGAAATAAGCCAACGTCATTCAGTTTATCTACATACTATACAAGACAAACAAACTCATATTACTTTTATCAGAACACAGATCAGAGTATGGAGGTTTATGGCTTTGCTTTGGGTTTAGGTACCAGATTAAAATGGCCAGATAATCTATTTGTACTATATAATGAACTTAGCGTTCAGTCGTATAAGCTAAAAGATTGGCAGTACTATTTTATATTTAAAGATGGTATATCCAACAATTTAAGCTGGAAGATAAGATTGCAAAGAAACTCAACAGATCAGCCAATTTATCCAAGAAGTGGTTCTGATTTCTCTCTTGGTCTTCAGTTTACTCCTCCTTATTCTTGGTTTAGATCTTCCAATACAGATTATGCTAATATGCCAGATAATGAGAAGTATAAATGGATTGAGTATCATAAATGGACATTCAAAGCAAATACATTTAATAAGCTTATAGGAGATTTAGTATTAATGACAAGAGCTCAGTTTGGATATTTAGGTTATTATACTAGAGCTTTAGGGTACTCTCCTTTTGAAGGATTTATTTTGGGAGGTGATGGAATGTCTGGTTATAATACGTATGGCTCAGAAACCATTGGTTTAAGAGGATATCCTAATAACTCTTTGACCCCAAGATTAAATAATAGCTATGCGGGAAATGTATATGATAAGTTCACTTTAGAAGTAAGGTATCCTCTTGTTCTTCAACCTCAATCCACAATTTATGCTTTACTATTTTTAGAGGGTGGTAACAGTTGGTCTGATATCAGAGATTTTAATCCTTTCCAGATTAAGAGATCGGCAGGCTTTGGTGTTAGAGTATTACTACCTATTGTTGGTATGTTGGGTATTGATTGGGGATATGGATTTGACCCAGTTGAGAATAAGTCAAAAGGAGGAAGTAATTTCCACTTTGTAATAGGTCAGCAGTTTTAACAATCAAATATAGAATGTTATGAAAAGATTATTAGTATTTGTTCTTGCACTCACTTTTGGAGCGATAGCTTTGAAAGCACAGGGTACCGCTTATATAAATACAGAGACAATTCTAAATAAGATGCCTGAGTATATTGTAGCTCAGCAGCAATTAGAAAGAATGAAGAATCAGTATGAGGCACAGTTTCAGGCTGAGTTAAATGTTATACAAGATTTATTTAACCAATATCAGCAAGAGCGCCCTAGAATGAACGAGACCCAGAGAATGGCCAAAGAGAGAGATATTATTACTAGAGAGCGTGATTTGAAAGAGAGACAGAGAGAGGTGTTTGGAGAAAATGGAGTAATGTTTAATAATTCCAAAGAGTTGTTAGACCCTATTAGAGAGAGGTTACAAGTGGTAATTGATGCAGTAGCAAAGCAGGCAGGTGTTGCTTTGGTTATTGATATTACTGTTCTTCAGGGTATAGTATATAGAGATCCTAAGGCAGATTTAACACCTTTAGTATTATCAAAATTAAAATTATAATAATTGAAACTTAATAAAATCACTAATATGAAACATTTTTCTAAAATCATTCTTTCATTACTACTATTTGTGTCGGTATCTGCGAGTGCTCAGAATTTAAAATTTGGTCATATTAACTCTCAGGAGTTAATATCTTTAATGCCAGAAAGAGATAGCGCAGTTCTAAAATTGGAAAAGTATGCCGAGAACTTGGAAGAGACAATGCAAGCAATGCAAGTAGAGTTCCAAACAAAGCTTAATACATATCAGCAAAGACAAGCTACTTGGACCGCTGCAGTTTTAGAGTCTAGAACCAAAGAGCTTCAGCAATTAGAGTCAAATATTCAACAATTTCAGCAAACAGCATCTCAAGAGTATCAGCAAATGCAGCAGATACTTTTTACTCCAGTTTTGCAAAAAGCAAATGAAACCATTAACAAAATAGGTAAAGACAATGGTTTTATTTACATTTTTGATACTGCTGCAGGTAATATTCCTTTTATTAATACAGATTTAAGTCAAGATATTTTGCCTTTGGCTAAAGCTGCTTTAAATATTCCAGCCGATAAAAAAGCTGTACAATAGTTTAAATTTTATAACTTTATAGTCGCTTCGTAATATGAAGCGACTTTTTTTATGAATAGCAGTAATAGTAAAGTTGGAATATTTGATTCGGGAGTAGGTGGTCTTTCTGTGTGGAGAGAGGCTATTAAGCTAATGCCTGGTCAAAAATTCATTTATATTGCAGATAGTGCTCATTGCCCTTATGGACCTAAGCCTGTAGAATATATTATTGATAGGGCAAGAGTGATAACAGAGAAACTACTATCTCTAGGGGCATCGATAATTGTTGTAGCTTGTAATACAGCAACCTCCGCAGCTATTGAACATTTAAGAAAAGAGTATTCTGTTCCATTCATAGGGATGGAACCAGCTGTTAAACCAGCTGCTTTATTAACTAAAACAGGTGTTATTGGTGTTTTGGCAACCAAAGGAACTCTATCAGGTGAGAGGTACCATTCAAGTGTTTGTAAATATGCTTCTAATATTCATGTAGTTGAGAGAGTTGGTACTGGTCTAGTTGATCTTGTTGAGAGGGGAGTAGTTGAGGGACAAGAGCCATATGATCTCCTTTTGAAATATCTATCACCAATGATAGAAGAGGGGGCAGATCAAATTGTTTTAGGGTGCACACATTACCCATTTCTAAAGAGTGTTATTTCTAAGATAGTTGGTTCGTCTGTCTCTATTGTAGATCCATCTCCAGCTGTAGCAAGACAGTTGTATGTAAAGGCAAATGAAAGAGGAATCTACTCAAATAGATTTAAGGATGTGGGTGTTGATCTTTATAGATTGTGTTATTGTGATACAGATTTTATTTCTACTTCAAATTCGGTTAGTTCTCTTAAGATTTTGTCTAGATCGGTTATCCCAAATATTCCAGATGATTGCTATTATACAATTTAGTTTTTCCTTTTTTAGCAAAAAAAATAGGGGATCAAATTATAATTTGATCCCCCATTCTATTATTTTGAATAATTTACTCTTTATCCATAAGCAACTTTGCTAGGAAAGCATCCATCTCCTCTTTCTCTACTTTTCTTTGTATAACTCTACCTTCTCCATCTACGAATATATTGTGAGGAATAGATTGAACAAAATAGTCTTTTACAGGTGCTGCATTCCAGAACTGTAAATCGGAAACCTGAATCCATGTTAAGTTATCCTCTTTGATTGCATCTCTCCATTGTGTATCATCTCTATCTAAAGATACTCCAATAATTCCAAATCCATGATCTTTATATTTATTGTATAACTCAACTAAATATGGGTTGAATCTTCTGCAAGGACCGCACCATCCGGCCCAAAAATCTATCATTGTTACTTTATATTTTGGATAAACTTCTGATAGAGTTACAGGATTACCATCTAAATCATTTAGAGTGAAATCTGGGGCAACAGAGCCAGGCTGTAAGTTTTTCAATGCAGAAACTCCAGTTTGAGCCGATTCTAGATATCTGTTATTAGCAAATTTTGGATTGTTATTGAACTTATTCATGTACTCTTCCATTTCTTGAAAAGTAAAAGTCTCAAGATTGGTAGAAAAGTAGATTAATCCGTTGAAAGTCATTGGATTCTTCATAAATATATTTCTTACTAAAGATTCAACTTCTTGGTTTACAATTTGAGAAAACTCTCTAATTTCTGCTTTTCTCTCATCTGTAGTTTCAGGAGCGTAAAATTCATTAACTAAAGCCTCGATATTATTTGCTTTTTGAATTGAATCGACACTGTTTTTTGTAGAAATATAGATGTTATACTCCTCTCCACCTATTATTTTGGCATTGATAAAGTCAGAAGCATCTGCCTCTATTCTATATTTTGAATTATCTAAGAAAAATTCTAGGCGTCCTTTAGTCCCTTCTACCGTTATATAGAATCTTTCTGGAGTGACAACGTTGCCTTTAAACGTGAATTTGCCGTTGATAAGATCAACTGTATCTTTTATTGGCTCTTTAGACGAGAAGTTACTAAGGTAAGCTTTGCCTTCTAAAGGTTCATCTGAGGAGATAACTCCTTCTATGATGTAGCCTTTTGTTCCAGAGGTACATGCAAGAGTACCTATGGCTAAAATAATAAATAGTAGTTTTTTCATGAGTTGTATTTTAATTGTGGATGTATTGTTTGAAATATTTATTTGTTAGACTCAATATTAGGAGAGTCTATATCTTCATAATTGCTTAAAAACCACTCCTTGTATGACATATACCCTTGTGCATTTTTATATGCCGCCTCTCCAATTTTAGCAGAGCCCTCTTTTACCTTTTTTGCTGGAATGCCCGCGTATATCCCAGGTTCTAGTTTTGCATCACTAAGAACGACTGCTCCTGCAGCAACTATTGTATTGTCAGGAATTTCTGCATTGTCCATAAGAATTGCTCCCATTCCTACTAAGACTCTACTGCCAACTTTTGCTCCATGTATAATGGCATTGTGACCAACAGAGACATCATCTCCAATTTCTACAACAGACTTCTTATGCAATGTATGTAACACCGCTCCATCTTGAATGTTTACTCTATTCCCAATTATTATGGGGTTAACGTCTCCTCTAAGAACAGCCCCATACCATATACTACAGTCATCTCCAATTGTTACATCTCCAACAATTACTGCATTTTCTGCTAAAAAACAGTTTTTGCCAATTTTTGGCTCAACCCCATTTAATCTCTTTATTATTGCCATACAAGTTAATATAATCTACAAATATACAAAAAAAATATTATAATTGCTATTTCTGTTTTGTATTGTCTCGTTCTTTTATTTTGTGATTTAAATTTGTTTTTGTTGTTAAATTGTAAGATATTTGACGCGGTTTTCTAATCATATGATACTATATTTGCCTTCTTTAATAATAATCTAAAAATCTATCAAAAAAAATTTTACTATATAGAATAATAGCTACATTTGTGTTAATTTTTTGAAATTTTAACAATTAAGCTATTGCTTAATAAAACTACAATTTATGCAACATAAGGTTATTGACACTAAAGAAGTTGTAATTAGATTTACCGGAGACTCTGGAGACGGAATGCAGTTGACAGGGACTCTTTTTGCAGACGCATCTGCTCTTTATGGTAATGACATCTCTACTTTTCCAGATTTTCCAGCCGAAATTAGAGCTCCTCAAGGAACCGTTTCGGGTGTTTCTGGTTTTCAAGTAAATATCGGAAGTTCTGAAATTAGAACGCCGGGTGATTTTTGTGATGTGCTAGTGGCTATGAACCCTGCAGCTCTCAGAGCTAATGCAAAGTGGGCAAAACCGACAGCTACAATTATTTTGGATGCAGATACTTTTGATGAAAAGGGAATTAAAAAGGCTGGTTTTAAAACAGATGACCCTATTGCAGAGTTGAAGATAGAAGATAGACATATTATCTTTTGTCCAATTACATCTTTAACAAAAGAGAGTCTAAAAGATAGTGGATTGGATGCTAAATCGATACTTAGATGTAAAAATATTTTCACATTGGGTATTTGTTACTATATGTTTAATAGACCTTTAGAGACAACAGAAGAGTATATTAATAAGAAGTTTTATAAAAAGCCAGTTGTTGCTGAGGCAAATATAAAAGTTTTAAAGGATGGATATAACTATGCAGGAAATATACATGCTATACCTAATACATACAGAATTAATCCTGCAAAATTAGAAAAGGGCTTATATAGAAATATTAATGGAAATCAAGCTACAGCATGGGGTCTTTTGGCTGCATCGGAGAAATCTGGAATTCCTCTTTTCTGTGGTTCGTATCCTATCACTCCAGCAACTAGTATTTTGGAGGAGTTGGCATTAAGAAAAGATCTTAATTGTAAAACACTTCAGTGCGAAGATGAGATATCTGGTATCTGTACTTCAATAGGTGCAGCTTATGCTGGAAATTTAGCTGTTACAACAACATCTGGTCCAGGACTCTCATTAAAATCTGAGGCATTGGGTTTGGCTATGATAACAGAGTTACCTCTTGTTATTGTAGATGTGCAAAGGGGAGGTCCTTCTACAGGTATCCCTACCAAAACTGAGCAAACAGATCTAAATCAGGCTCTTTACGGAAGAAATGGAGAGTGTCCTATTGCTGTAATTGCAGCTCATTCACCATCACACTGTTTTGATGCAGCTTTCTATTCTGCTAAATATGCTGTAGAGCATATGATGCCAGTGATGTTATTAACAGAGGGTTTCCTTGCAAACGGTTCTGAGCCATGGAGAATTCCAAGTATGAGTGACTATCCTGAGATTAATGCTCCTGTTATTACAGAGTCAGAAGAGACTCCATTTTGGCCATTCAAAAGAGATGCAGATAGACTTGCAAGAAGATGGGCTCTTCCTGGTACTCCTGGATTAGAGCACAGAGTAGGTGGCCTAGAGAAAAATAATGATGGTAGTGTATCATCTGATCCTCATGTCCACGAACGTATGGTTGCTGAGAGAGCTGCTAAAGTAGCTAAGTTGGCCGATTTTATTCCTGATCAAAAGATTATTGGAGAAGAGAGTGGAGATGTTCTAATAGTTGGTTGGGGAGGTACATATGGCCACTTATATACTGCTGTAAAACAACTTCAAGAAGAGGGTAAAAAGGTTAGTTTGGCTCACTTTGACTATATTTTCCCTTTACCAAAAAATACAGAGAAGATCTTCTCTAATTTTAAAAAGATTATTGTTTGCGAGTTGAATAGTGGGCAATTTGCAAACTATTTGAGGACACTTCATCAAAAATTCCATTATCATCAATGCAATAAAGTTCAAGGTCAGCCATTTATTGTTAAAGATATTCTGGATGCTGTTAATTCTATTCTGTAATATTAAAAAGGAGATAAAGTCATGATATATACACCACAAGATTTTAAAAGTAACCAGGAAGTTAAATGGTGTCCTGGATGTGGAGATCACGCTATTTTGGCAAGTGTTCAGAGAGCAATGCCAGAGATTTGTGAAAAACTAAATTATACAAAAGAGAGATTTGTTTTTGTTTCTGGAATTGGTTGTTCTTCGAGGTTCCCATATTATATGAATACTTATGGTTTTCATGGAATTCATGGTAGGGCTTCTGCAATTGCTACTGGGGTAAAAGTAGCCAATCCAAATTTAACAGTTTGGCAGGTTACAGGAGATGGTGATGCATTGGCAATTGGAGGTAACCATTTTATTCATGCTATTAGAAGAAATATAGATATTAATATTATTCTCTTTAATAACCAAATATATGGATTAACAAAAGGTCAGTACTCTCCAACTTCTAAATTGGGTATGCAGACAAAAACATCGCCATATGGGACTGTAGAGCATCCTTTTAATCCTGGAGCGCTTGTTCTTGGTGCAAGAGGTACTTTTTTTGCAAGAAGCATAGATGTTGAGTTAAAGCTAACACAAGATATTATGGTGAAATCGGCACAGCACGATGGTACAGCTGTTGTGGAGATGTTGGTAAACTGCGTTATTTATAACGATAGAACTCACTCTGATGTTTCAGATAAGGATGTTAGAGCAGATAGAACAATTATTCTTGAGCATGGTAAGCCTATGATCTATGGAAAAAATAGAGATAAGGGGCTAATTCTCGATGGAAATAAAATAAAATCAGTAGTTATTGGAGAGAATGGCATTTCGGAATCGGATCTTTTAGTGCATGATGCGCAGGAGGAGAATCCAGGTATTCACTCAATGTTGATAGATATGGCATATCCGCAGTTGCCTGTTGCTCTTGGTGTTATTAGAGCGGTGAAGGATAAGACATATGACGATAATGTTAGAGATCAGGTGATTGATGCCAGAGAGCACTCTCAAATTCACTGTATGGATGAGTTATTACGTAGTGGCGCAACTTGGGAAGTTAAATAGATATTTTAAATAAAATAAAGACCAAATTAACATTTTTAATTAATTTTTTTTAATCATGAAGGTAGCAGAATTAATGGCCAATCTAGAGAGAAAGTATGGTCATGAAAAAGAGTATTTACAAGCAGTTCACGAAGTTTTAGAGTCTATTGAAGAGGTTTATAACCAGCATCCAGAGTTTGAAAAAGCTAAAATTATTGAGAGAATGGTTGAGCCAGATAGAATCTTTACTTTTAGAGTTACTTGGCAAGACGATAAAGGAGAAGTTCATACCAATTTAGGTTATAGAGTTCAGTTTAATAACGCTATAGGTCCTTACAAAGGTGGTTTTAGATTTCACCCATCAGTTACTCCATCTATCCTTAAATTTTTAGGATTTGAACAAACATTTAAAAATGCCCTAACAACTCTTCCTATGGGAGGTGGTAAAGGTGGCTCTGATTTTGATCCTAAAGGAAAATCAGATGCAGAGATAATGAGATTCTGTCAGGCATTTATTACTGAGTTGTGGCGTCATTTGGGTCCAGATACAGATGTTCCTGCAGGAGATATCGGAGTTGGTGGTCGTGAAGTAGGATATATGTTTGGATGGTATAAAAAATTAGCTCGTGAGAATACAGGAGTATTAACAGGAAAAGGAGCTACTTGGGGAGGTTCTTTAATTAGACCAGAGGCTACCGGTTTTGGTGGTGTTTATTTTGTAACACATATGTTAGCAACCAAAGGAATTGATATTAAAGGTAAAACTGTATCGGTTTCTGGCTTTGGTAACGTAGCCTGGGGTGCAGCTAAAAAAGCAACTGAGCTAGGAGCAAAAGTTATTGCGCTTTCTGGCCCAGATGGTGTAATAATTGATGAAGATGGAATGAACGAAGAGAAGATTGCATATATGTTAGAGCTTAGAGCAACAAATAACGACGTTGTAGCTCCATATGCAGAGAAGTTTCCTAATGCTAAGTTTATAGCTGGAAAGAAATCTTGGTGTGTTAAGGTAGATATCGCATTGCCATGTGCATTCCAAAACGAGCTTAACGGTGATGACGCTAAGGAGCTTATTGCAAATGGTGTAACTTGTGTTGGTGAGATATCAAATATGGGTTGTACTCCTGAAGCTATTGCTGAGTTCCAAAAAGCTAAATTACTATATGCTCCTGGTAAAGCTGTTAATGCTGGTGGAGTTGCAGTTTCTGGTTTAGAGATGACTCAAAATGCTATGCATATAAGCTGGACAGCAGAAGAGGTTGACTCAAAACTAAAACAAATCATGGAGAGTATTCATCAGCAGTGTGTTAAATATGGAACACAAGCAGATGGTTATATTAACTATGTAAATGGAGCAAATATTGCTGGATTCATGAAAGTTGCTAGAGCTACTTTGGAACAAGGTCTTTGCTAGTTTAATCATAAACTAAATTTAAAAGAGTCTGCATAATATATATTTTGCAGACTCTTTTTAATAAAATAAAAACGCACCTTTTTAGAGTGCGTTTTTTGTATTTTAATGAACTCTATTTAACTATAACAGGTGGAGCTAATGGGACAAAAGTTAGAGGGTTCATAGATTTTGTCTGAATTACAGCAGCATTTCCAGGTGCCTTTTGAATATCTTTCTCAACGAATTTCTCCATTGTAAACTCCTCTCCAGCTGTCTGCATTATTCTTTTTACAATAGCCTCCCTAGATGGCGCATTGTAGTATGGTTCGTTAAAAATCATACAACTTGTTAGTTCTGGTCTCCACATTCCCAATGAGAAGTAGTATGCACCCTCATATGCGCCAACTCTCTCATATCCACTTTTACCAATAAAGTGTTTCCACTTTATTATAGATGTGTTTCCAGTTGTATCTACATTACTATAATAGCCATATTTTGCAAAATTTAAATACTGATTTTTTGTTTCGGTATCAATTCTTTTACCACTATTAGCGCTAGTAACATATTCATCGGCAAGTTTTCCATAACCATGTCCGCCTGCTTCATGATTAATTAAATTGCTATAGTTAGATCCTGGATTTGTAGATTTACTAACTGGAGTTATGGCTATAGCTTTGCCGTCTGACCACATCCAGCATGTTCCGGCATATCGGTCTTGATTAACTACCAAAACAATTAAAAGAGATTTTAGTTTCTCCTCTGTTATCCCTTGAATACTAAGAGCATAGTTAAAGACCGTCTCTGTATTAGCAGCCATAGATGAGCCTCCTTGAAAATCTACCTCAAATTTTGTATTCTTCTTTATTCCTTTATCTGTTTGAGTAGCTCCTCTCTCTCTTGAGTATGCAGCCTGTTTATACACTTTAAAATAATCTCTGTAGCTTTTATATGGCTCAACTGCAAAAAAGTGCTCTATACCAGCATCCATGTCTTTATCAAAAAGACCTCCCTCTTCATAATCTTCCGAAATATAGCCGTCGCCAATAAATAATATTTCTGACGGATTGATCCCTTTTGAATTTGTTTGTGCAATTTTGAATTCTGCATCAAAATAACTGGTTTTTATTCCTGTGGTAAATGTGTAAATTGGAGAAGAGGTCTCTTCGCCAAATGAGTCTTTTGCAATTACTCTCCAGTAGTAAGAGCTGTTTGGATCTAGGTATGCCGAGAGATTGTGAACAGTATCTTGTATAGAGATAGAGTTCTGAAAATTAGTCTGATCTTTTCCAAATTCTAATCTATATGTAACCTTATCTCCATCGGGATCTTTACTCTCTTTCCAGCGGAAGGTTGGAAGTCTATTGGCGTCGGAGAGATTATTTGCAGGAGAGGACAAAATTGGTGCATCTGGGGGTAAATTTATACTCCTTTGTTGTGTAATTTGAAGAACTCTCCCTTGTGTACCGTATCTAAAGGTAACATCAGCAGATCTCTCTTGACCCTCATTATTTGATATATTAAAGATTACTTGGCCATTACCGGTTCCCGACAGTGTTGAGCTAGTTATCCATGTTTTTCCATCTGGAATTTCAACACTCCAATGTGTATTGGAGTTAATATTTACTGTTACACTCTCGCCCTCCTTTTTAACGGTGACATTAGACTTATCCAAATCTAGAGAAGAGTATGATTGTGTCACCCTAACATTTTTTTTGAGATCTCTACTGGTAACAATAAACGAGACGCTTCTAGTCTCTATGTCAAAATTATCGGTGGCTGTTACAACAATCTGCCCGTTTCCAGAACCGCTAGTTGGCGATATAGTACACCAAGAGTTTGAACTTAATGAGGCAGTCCATTTACCATTACAGCTAACATCAATAACAGCTGTACCATTTATATTGGGTATTGAGAGTTGATATGTGGATAGATCTAACTCTGCCTTTTGCTCTTTTTCGCACGAAATGGTAAAAATGGAGAGACAAAAGAGAAATAAAAGTGATTTATAAAGTTTAAACATTGCTTTGGATATGTGATTAAAAAAAATATTAAATAGAAAATAGTTGTTTCATATTGAAAGTCAAATATAAAAAAAAGTTAAAGATTCAAAAAATGAATTTCTATTTTGACCAAAAATATTTTTCCTAAAGAGATGTTTAGGTAAAAAAAAATTATTAGATTTGTCATTACCCTCTATAGGAGCGACACAATCTTATATTGGAGATGACGTATAGGTAAAATGGGGTAAATTCATAATTATTGAAAGAATAATAGGTCGATTTTTATCGTTTTTTTTGATTTTCTCTATTTTTTCCTTAAATTCGTTACCTAGAAACACAAAACACACAAAATACTACTTAATTATTAACCTAAAAATTTAACTTTATGAAACAAAAGTTGTTCGGTTTGTTGGCTCTGATACTTTTTACAGTATCGGTTGTCTCTGCGCAGACCAGGGTTACAGGAGTTGTAACCTCTAAAGAGGATGGATCTCCTATACCTTTTGCTTCTGTATTTGTTAAGGGAACAAATGTTGCCACAAGTACAGATATGAATGGTAGTTACTCTATCAATGTGCCAGCTGGGGCCGCAATTCTAGCATTTAATGTTATTGGTATGAAACCAATAGAGGTTGAGATAGCAGGCCGTACTGTTGTTAATGTTACAATGGAGACAGATGCTATGGCTCTTGACGATGTTGTTGTTATTGCTTATGGTACAGTAGATAGAAGGTCTTTTACAGGTTCTGCCGCTACCGTTAAGGGAGAGACAATTACAAGAAGACCAATCTCTAACGTATCAAAGGGTCTTAGTGGAGTTGCTGCAGGTGTTCAGATAGCAAGTTCTTCTGGACAGCCAGGATCTTCTGCTACAATTAGAGTTCGTGGTGTTGGTTCTATCTCTGCTAGTCAGGACCCTCTTATTGTATTGGATGGAATTCCTTATGATGGGTCATTAGCTTCAATTAATACAGCAGATATTGAGACTTTAACAGTTCTTAAAGATGCTGCTGCAAACTCTATGTATGGTGCTAGAGGTGCTAATGGTGTTATTATGATTACAACCAAAAGAGGTCAAGTTGGTAAAACAAGAGTATCTTTTGAGGCTAGAGGTGGTTTTAACCAAAAAGGAACCCCTGCATATGATGTATCAAGAGACCCAGGTCAATATTTAGAATTAGTTTGGGAATCTTTGAGAAACTATGCTGCAGATCCTGCAAATAATATTCCTGGAGGTAATCCAGCACAGTGGGCTTCGGATAATCTTACATCACAAGCATATGGAACGGGTGGTTATAATCCTTTTGGTAACCTTCCTGGCAACCAAGTTGTACTTCCAACAGGTACCCTAAATCCATCTGCTAAGTTAATGTATTGGGATGATTGGCTAAAAGATCCTTTCGAAACGGGCTACCGTCAAGAGTATTTGGCAAGTATGAGTGGAGGTAATAACAAAACTAATTTCTATATGAGTTTAAGTTACCTTAGTGATGAGTCTTATGTGCCTAATTCAGATTTTGAGCGTTTTACAGGACGTGTTAAGGTAGAGCACTCTGCAACAGATTGGTTTAAAATGGGTATGAATATGGCATATTCAAAATCAAAATCAAGTACCACAAATGCCGATAGAAATCCTAGCGCCTTTGCCAACATATTTATGTTTGCTCAACAGGTTGCTCCAATCTATCCAATATATGAGTACGACCAAACAACAGGTGCACCTATTTTAGATGAGATGGGTAACAGAGTGTATGACTATGGTACAAATATGGGTAAACGTAATTATGGTTCAAATACCAACCCTCTTGCAGCACAAAAGCATGATATCCGCAATAGTGATAGAGATCAGGTAACTGCGATAGCATTTACTGAGATCAGATTTATGCCAGAGTTAAAACTAACCACAAATGTTGCTATTGAGAATTATAACCAGTTCTCTAATAGCTTCCAAACTCCAATTGGAGGTGATGCTAAAAATGTTGGTGGACGTAACTATAGAGGTTCTTCTAAATATTTTGTTGTAAACTCACAGCAGTTATTAAACTACAATAAATCGTTCAATAATATTCATAATTTGGACGTACTATTGGGTCATGAAACTAAATCTACAAAGCTTAACTATTTAGAGGGTAGTAAAGAGAACTTCTTAATACCTGGAAATCCTGAGTTAGATAATGCTGCAAAATTAACAGGTGCTACCTCATACGAAAACAATACTGCTCTGCACTCATATATGTTTAGAGCACAATATAATTATGACTATAAATATTATCTTAATGCATCGGTTCGTAGAGATGGTTCTTCTAGATTCCATCCAGATACTCGTTGGGGTAACTTCTGGGCAGTTGGTGCATCTTGGAGGATTGAGCAAGAGGACTTTATGAGAAGTTATACTTGGTTAGATATGCTAAAATTAAAAGCCTCTTATGGTATTCAAGGTAATGATGGTATTAATAGAGTTAATGCATATTCAGATCAGTATAGTGTTGTTAACTTAGATGGAGAGATTGGAATCTCTTATATATTTAGAGGTAACCCTAATTTAACTTGGGAGAACTCTGCTAACTTTAATATTGGATTCGATTTTGGATTTTTTGATAACTTAAAAGGTACTATTGAGTATTACAATAAATATACAAAAGACCTATTATATCAAAAACCATTACCAGGTTCTATGGGTTCTCCTAACTGGATATATGATAATGCTATATCTATGACAAACTCTGGTATTGAGATAGAGCTTAGTTACGATATAATTAAAAAGAAAGATATATTCTGGAATATTACAGCTAATGCCACATATCAATCAAATAAACTACAAAAACTTCCATCAGATAGAGACCCTTATGGATATGGATATAGATTTACGGACCCAGATACTGGTAATACTTTTTATTTCAAAAAAGGATTAACTAGATATGACTGGCATCTATATGAATATGCAGGAGTCGATCCTGAAACAGGAAAATCTCTATGGTGGAGAGACATATATGCAAAAGATGATGATGGTAACTTTATATATGATAAAAATAATAATAGAGTTGTTGAGAGTTCAGAAAAAACGGATGATTATTCACAGGCAACATATAGAATTAATGGTAAGAGTGGTTTAGTTGACTGGTATGGTGGAGTATCTACCTCTGTTGTTTGGAAGGGTATAGATCTATCAATTCAAACATCTTATCAAATTGGAGGTTATGGTCTTGACGGTCAATATTCAAATTTAATGAACTCCATGTCAGATCCTGGTAGAAATATTCACAATGATGTTGTGAAAAACAGATGGACAACTCCTGGTCAGATTACAGATGTGCCTAAGCTTCAGTATAATTTGCAAAATCAGAATGCTCAATCAGATAGATTTTTGACATCAAAAACAGCCTTTACTCTTCAGAATGTAACTATTGGTTATACTCTACCTAAATCTATTGCTAAAAAGTTAGATATAGAAGCATTGAGAGTTTATGCCTCTGGAGATAATCTGTTACTAATTTCTGCTAGAAAAGGTTTTGACCCTAGACTATCTATTGGTGCAGGTTCTGGGTTTAATTACTCTGCAATGAGAACATTCACATTAGGTGTAAATCTTAATTTTTAATTAAAAACGCCATTTAAAGATGAAAACAAAAATAAAAATAATATTAGCAGTTGCTGTATTGGCTGTAATAGCTCCATCTTGTGAGGGGTTCTTAGATACTGAGACCACTGGAACAGCCACAAAAGAGCAGATAGATGAGCTGGGTAAGACAAACCCAGATGCAATTAAAACCATTGCCTATGGAACAATTCAAGGGGTATATGGATATATGGATCAATATGGTGGTAATCATGATGTTTTTGGACATATGTCTGTAGGTCTAGCAGGAGATCTTATGACAGAGGATATTAACCAAAATGTACACCACTGGTTTGGTTTTGATTACAATATAGATAACCGCCAAGCAACATATAGAAGAGTTATTAGAACTTGGGAGTATGCCTACACTGTTATTTCAAAATCTAATGAGATTATAGGAAGTGTAAACCCAGAGGTTACTGACCCAGATCTAAAGGCCTATCTTGGCCAAGCTTTAGCTCTAAGAGCAATGGGACTTCATATTGCTGTTCAAAGATTTCAACAGACCTATAAAGGTAATGAGAATGCTCCTGGTGTTCCAATTTATCTAACTGCAAATGACGATGAGCCAACATCACAAGGCAGAGGTACTGTTCAGAAGGTTTATGATAGAATTATTAAAGATTTGGAGAGAGCTATTGTTCTTTTAGATGGTTATAATCGCCCTGCCAAAACTATGGTTAACAAACAAGTTGCTGCAGGTCTTTTGGCAAGAGTTTATATGACCACCAACGATTGGGTAAAAGCTCAGCAAATGGCAAATATGGCTCGCCAAGGTTACTCCTTAATGACAATTGCAGAGGCAAGAGTGGATAGATATAATAGTTTATTAAATAAAGAGTGGATGTGGGGTGCTTTAGTTACACCAGAGACAACAAATATGTTTGCATCTTATCAGTCACATATTAGCTCAACGGCACCTGGATATGCTGGTGCTGCGGGTGTATATAAGTCAATAGATGCAAAGTTATATTCTCAGATATCTGATAACGATTTAAGAAAAGGCTATTTCTCTGATGGAGTTACTCCAGCTGCAGAAGATGGAAAGCTCTATCCAAAATTTGCTAATCTTAAGTTTGGAAATGCAGCTGGTTGGTTAAATCATAACCCTTATATGAGAGTTGCAGAGATGTATCTAATAGAAGCTGAGGCTCTGGCTCGCCAAGGTAAGGGTGGTGAGGCTGCTACTGTTCTTAATGCTCTACTTCAAAATAGAATATCTAACTTTACTCCTTATGGAACTGTAACTGCTGAGCAGGTATTTTTCCACAAACGTTTGGAGTGTTGGGGTGAAGGGGTTATCTTCTATGACTATTTAAGAATGAAGTTACCAGTTAATAGAAACTATGATAATACTAACCACAGAACTCGTATAAACGTTCCTGCAGGAGATTGGAGATTTATCTATCAGCTTCCTCAGTCAGAGATTGATAATAATAGTGAGATTACTCAAGAGGAGCAAAATCCTTAGTATTAAGTAATTATTATATATTAAATTATACAGCGGCTTATGCCGCTGTATTTTTTTTATATCTCTACATATTTAATATTATATTTTACATGCAAAAAAAGTGTATTTTATATAAAAAAATGATACAATCTGCTAATTAATTTCGTATATTAGCCTTAACACACTTAATGTACTTACTTCTACTTAATTATTAACCTAAAATTAAACCTTATGAAACAAAAGTTATTAGGGTTGCTAGTAGTTATACTAATATCGGTATCTTCTCTACTAGCACAAACCCGAGTTTCGGGAACTGTAACATCTCAAGAGGATGGTTCTCCTATTCCATTTGCCTCTGTATTTGTTAAAGGGACCAATGTGGCTGTTACCACAGATTCTCAAGGAAATTATTCTATTAATGTACCAGCAGGGGCAACAACTCTATCATTCGATGTAATAGGAATGAAGGCTATGGAGGTTGAAATTGCTGGACGAACTATCGTAAATGTTGTAATGCAACCATCAACAGTTGTGTTAGAAGATGTTTTGGTTGTTGCCTATGGTACTGCCAAAAAGGAATCATTTACTGGTTCGGCACAAGTTGTAAAATCTGAGAGATTAGAAAAAAGAACAGTTGCTAACGTTACTAAAGCATTAGATGGGATGGCTGCTGGTATTCAATCTACATCTGGGTCTGGCCAGCCAGGTGCGGGAGCATCTGTAATTATTAGAGGATTTGGGTCACTAAGCGCAAATACCAATCCTCTATATGTTGTGGACGGTGTCCCTTATGATGGCGCTATAAATGCCATTAATCCCAACGATATCGAATCCATTACTATTATCAAAGATGCATCTGCTGGAGCACTATATGGAGCTAGAGGTGCAAATGGAGTTGTAATGGTAACTACAAAGCGAGGTAGAGAGGGTGATGTCTCAGTAACCTTTAAGGGTAATTGGGGAGTATCCTCTAGAGCTATTCCTAGATATGAGACTTTAAATTCATTTCAATGGACAGAGGATGTTTACTATATGTATAAAAATAAGTTTATTGCAGATGGTGTTCACCCTTCACAAGCAGGTATGTCTGCTATGAATGAGATGGCAACAGGAGCAACAAAAATTTTTGGGAATAGACAGCAATACAATCCATTTAACAGAAGTGCCACAGATTTAATAGATCATAATACAGGTAGAATTTATGATGGGACAACTTTAAAGTGGGAAGAGGATTGGTTAGATAGTGCAACTGAGAATATGCCATTACGTCAGGAGTATCAGATGATCGTTTCTGGTGGAACGCAAAAGACCAACTATATGTTCTCTTTGGGATATCTAAACGAAGATGGTTTGGTTAAATCTACAAATTTTGAGCGATTCTCTGGAAGAGCAAATGTAGATTCTAAAATATCTGAGTGGTTTAGAGCAGGTTTAAATATAAATTTTGCTGCGAATAAAACTAATAGTACTACATTAGGTAGCGGAGCAACTAGTAGTTCTGCATATTCAAATGTATTTTACAGTGCTATGTTAATGGCTCCAATTTATCCTATTTATGAGAAGGATGATGCTGGTAATACAAAATATGATGAGAATGGTAAGGCTATATATGATTGGGGAGAAGATAGGCCAGCTGGTGCTTCTGCTGGTTGGAATCCTCTTGCAAATCTAGAAGAGGATAAATATCTTGGTACTACAGATAATGTTAGTAGCCGTATGTTTATGGAGTATAAAGGGCTCGAGGATTCATATCTTAAAGGATTAAAACTTGCAGTAAATTTTGGTTTCGATTATGCTTTAGCAAAAAGCAAAACGTATTGGAATCCCTATTTTGGAAATGGTAAATCTTTAAACGGGTATCTTTCTGTTGCAGATGGTAGAACATTGAGTTATACTTTTAACCAGGTTTTATCTTGGGATAGAACTTTCGGAGAGCATCATATAGATTTAATGGCTGGTCACGAGCTTTATAGATATGAATATCAATATCTATATGGAGAAAAGGCAGGATTCCCATTTGGTGGTTTATATGAGTTGGATGCTGCAACAAATATTAGAGATTCTAGATCCTACACAGATGAGTATGTTATTGAATCGTATTTTTCTAGGTTAAATTATGATTATAGAGATAAATACTATTTTTCTGCAAGTTATAGAAGAGATGGAACCTCTAGATTTAATAAAAATGTTAGATGGGGAGATTTCTGGTCTGTTGGTGCAAGTTGGAGAATATCTCAAGAGCCATTTATGCAAGACTTTTTCTGGTTGAACAACCTAACTTTAAAAGCATCATATGGAGTTCAAGGTAATGACAATATAGGCTCTTTATATGCATGGCAAGCTTTTTATTCATTACAATATCCAAATCAATCGTTCCCAGGTGCTGTAGTTAAGTCTTTAGAGAATGCCGATCTTAAATGGGAAAAAAACAATAATCTCAATATTGGTATTGAATCTCGTTTATTCGATAGACTATCTGTAACTGCTGAGTACTATCTTAGAAAAACTGAAGATATGTTAATGGATTATCCAATGGCTGTATCTTTAGGTTTTGATGGGTATTCAAAGAATATTGGTGCTATGGATAATAGTGGTTTTGAGCTAACACTCTCTTATGATATAATTAAGAGCAAAGATTTGTTTTGGAACACAACTTTTATGGGTTCTACTGTAACTAATAAAGTTAAGAAGTTAGCAGATAAGCCAGAAATTATCACTGGAAGTTATATTATTAAAGAGGGAGCAGCACTACGCTCTTTCTATTTAGCAGAATCGGCAGGAGTTGATCCAGCAACAGGTAGCAAGTTATATTGGGTATGGGATGTGGTTGATGGAGTGAAGGGAGAAAAATATATGTCAAGTGATTATCAAAAAGCTCTACAGTGTAGAGATGTTGCTGGTAATCGTATTCCAGATCTATTTGGCTCATGGTCAAATGAATTTAGATATAAGTCATTTGATTTAAATATTTTAACAACATACTCTATTGGTGGAAAAATGTTGGATGGTGTTTATAATTCGTTGCTATATAGTACATATGTTGGGCAAGCAGCTCATAAACATAGATTAACCAAGGCTTGGAAACAACCTGGAGATATAGCTGAGATTCCAAGAATAGACCCTAATGGATCTGCAAGAATAACTAGAACATCAGACGAGCTTTTAAGTGCATCATATTTTTCAATTAAAAATATTACTTTGGGATACACTCTTCCAAGCAAGGCAGTTAAAAAAGCAGGGTTACAAAATGTAAGATTAACTTTGACAGCAGATAATCTCTATATTTTCACCGCATTAAAAGGAATGGACCCTCAGTACAATTTCACAGGTGGTACTGGTTTCTCATACACTCCGTCTAAAACGGTTTCTGTTGGATTAGATATCAGATTTTAATTAATAAGATTACAGAAATGAAAAAGATATTATCAATATTATTAGCTTTGGGACTTATTATCTCCAGCGGTTGTTCTCATATGCTGGATACAGATCCCACAAATCAAGTTTCGGGAACAGCTATCTTTTCCGATGCACAAAACTCGTTGTCTGCAATTAACGGTATCTATAGATTGATGTATTCCGGTAATTGGGGAACAGCATGGAACGATGAAAATGGTGGATTACCTGCATTTATCTTAGTATTCGACCTTATGGGAGAAGATCATATAATGGATGGTTCTGGTTCTGGATGGTTCTGGTATGACTATGGGTTTGATACCTGGGGAGACTATGCTGGTAAAGCTGGCCACCAGTATCAAATGTGGAATTTCTTTTACTCTTTAATTGCAAATGCAAATTATATAATTGCTCAAAGAGATAAGATTCCTGGAAATCAAGATATTGCAAATTATGTAATGGGTCAGGCATATGCAGTTAGATCATTTGCTTATATGTGGTTAGTACAGACATATCAACAAAATGATCCAAGTAAGCCTGGTGTTCCTGTTTATACAGAACCAACTTATGCAGGCTCTACAGGAAATCCTAGAGGTACTGTTAAAAATGTATATGATCAGGCAAATGCCGATATAGATGAGGCTATTAAAATTTTAGAGCAAACTAGTGTAAACCAGATGCATAAATCACATATAGACAAATATGTTGCATATGGACTTAAAGCTAGATATTCATTAGTTCAAAAAGATTATGAAACTGCTCTGACTTATGCTAAGAAGGCATTAGAATCACCAGCTTCTGTTGCATCATTTACAGATGTTAGAAACGTAAACGATATTTCTAAGCGTAATGTTATGTGGGGTCTTGGTATTCAAACAGACCAAGCTTTAGGAAACTGGGGTATATATGCCCATATAGATGCCGATAGTAAAGGTACATATTCAAAAGCGCGTCATCTTGTATCTTCATGGATCTATGACAACCTTCCAGAATCTGATCAAAGAAGAGTTTGGTGGACAGAACCACTACCTTCTAGTCAGTGGGGAGAGGCTGGTTCAGAGAATGGGTCTCGCAGATCTTGGTGCCAAACAAAATTGGTTTATATAGACGTTGCAGCTCAAACAGGGGACTATATTTTGATGCGTGCAGAGGAGATGGCCTTAACTGCAGCTGAGGCTGCTTGTCATCTTCAAAGATATACAGAGGCAAGAGAGTATGTTTCAATGGTTGGTAATATGAGAGATCCTCAATATCAAACTAGATTAGCTAATTTTACAAATAGTAATAGTTTTAATAATAATACTACAGGTAATTTAGCTACGTTAATGGATGAGATTTTATTCCAAAGAAGGGTTGAACTTTGGGGTGAAATTCCTCGTCTACATGATCTTCAAAGACTGGGTCTTGGTTTTAATAGAAATTTTGCTGGTAGTAATCATACTATAAAACTTAGTAGTGTAAATACTTCTGCTGGGTCACCTGCGTTTATTTTATGGATTCCTCAGGCGGAATTTGATGGAAATGAAAATATGGATGCTACAACGGATCAAAATCCTCGTCAATATTAGTAGAAATATAATTATTAATAGATTATGAAAAAATTATTATATATAGTATCTATACTTGTTATAGTATTAGGGACCTCATCTTGTGAGCAAGATTTGGTCAAATATAAGTCCGATGGATCGGTAGAGGCTTCTTTCCCATCTACATTAGTTAATTTTGCTTTAGTCTCTGAAGATAATGGACAAATAACTATTGAGATGTGGCGTGGAAATAGTAAGAGCGCTGCCTCAATTCCTGTTACAATTACTGGGGCAACTGATGTATTTACTCCACAAAAGCAGCAATTTGACTTTGAGGCTGGTAGTAATAAAGCCTATCTAACCTTTACGTACCCAGATATTAATAATTTTGCTGGGGAAACATATAAAATTACTGTAGCTATTACAAATCCAGAGGATATCTCAATCTCAGGAAGATCATCTATGGTAATCTCTGCACAAAGAAAGTTAACTTTCCAATCTTTGGGTACAGGTAGCTTTACTTCTGAATTTTTTGAAGAGTCATGGCCTATTACAGTTATGAAGGCAGCAGAGGCAGACTATTATAGACTTCCAGGATGTTATTTTACTAATTACAACATAGAGTTCTCTATTAACGGTTCAACTGTAAGTTTTGCAAAGCAGCCAACAGGCTATAACCACTCAACATATGGAATGGTCTCTTGGGATCCTAGATTTATGTCAGAAAGTACAGTTCAAGGTAAGGATATTACTTTTGTTGTTGCTTTTACTGTGAGCGCTGGTTCATTTGGTAAATTTTATGAGGAGTTAGTATTACCTTAATTAGTTTCTAGTATATATAGCAAAGAGGCTGTTCCAATTTTGGAACAGCCTCTATTTTTGCATTAATATTATAGAAAATTACTCCTCTTTACGGCTTTTAAATGCTTTTTGAAAATCGTCTTTAGAGGTTACAATAATTTTATCAAACGCTCTTGTTCCAGTTCCGGCAGGAATCAAGTGTCCGCAAATTACATTCTCTTTTAGACCCTCTAGGCAATCTTTTTTACCATAAGTAGCAGCTTCCGAAAGTACTTTTGTAGTCTCCTGAAACGAAGCAGCAGACATAAAGCTATTGGTTCTAAGAGCAGCTCTTGTTATACCTTGTAAAATCTGGTTTGAGGTTGCAGGAACAGCATCTCTCGCCTCTACAGGCTTAAGGTCTCTACGTTTGAGAGTCGAATTCTCCTCTCTTAGCATTCTTACGGTAACGATCATACCCGGTTTAAGAGTTGTAGAGTCTCCTGCATCTAAAACAACTTTTTTATCATAAATCTCGTCATTTTCTAGCATGAACTCCCATTTATCGACCAGTTGTTCCGGAAGGAATTTAGTATCTCCTGGGTCTACAATTTCCAACTTACGCATCATCTGTCTAACAATAACTTCAAAATGCTTATCATTGATTTTCACTCCCTGCATTCTATAAACCTCTTGAACCTCATTTACAATGTACTCTTGTACTTTTGTAGGCCCTTGAATAGCTAGAATGTCTCTTGGAGAAATTGCTCCGTCTGACAATGGCATACCTGCTCTAATATAGTCATTCTCTTGAACAAGAATTTGCTTAGAAAGTGGAACTAGATACTTCATCTCCTCACCTGTTTTAGATTTGATTATAATCTCTCTATTTCCTCTTTTGATCTTGCCCATTTGGACCTCTCCATTGATAGCAGATACTATAGCTGGGTTAGATGGGTTCCTTGCTTCGAATAACTCAGTAACTCTAGGAAGACCACCAGTAATATCACCAGATTTACCAATTGCTCTTGGTATTTTAACTAGGGTATCTCCAGCCTTTACTTTGGCTCCATTCTCTACAATAATATGAGCACCAACAGGTAGGTTATATTGTCTAAGCTCTTGTTTATTATCGTCGATAATTTTGATAATAGGGTTCTTAGATTTATCTCTAGACTCTATAACCACCTTCTCTTTATGAAGTGAGTATTCATCTGCAGCCTCTTCTCTATATGTAATCCCTTCTAAAAGGTTGTCAAAAACAATCTTACCACTAGTTTCTGCAATAGTTAGTGCATTATAAGCATCCCATTCACAAATTTTATCTCCCTTTTTAACTACATCGCCATTTTTACAAAATAGAGATGCTCCGTATGGAACGTTGTGAGTTGAAAGTACAATGCCAGTATTTTCATCAACGATTCTCATCTCTGCTGTTCTACCAATCACAAGCTCTAACTTCTCTCCAGCAGCATTCTCTTTTAGAATGGTTCTAAGCTCTTCAAACTCTAGTTTACCATTATATCTTGCAACAATTTCATTCTCGGAAGCGATACTAGATGCAGTACCCCCCACGTGGAATGTTCTAAGTGTAAGCTGTGTTCCTGGTTCTCCAATTGATTGAGCAGCAATAACTCCTACAACCTCACCTATGTTTACCATACGTCCAGTTGCTAGATTTCTACCATAACATTTGGCACATACTCCCTTTTTAGATTCACAGGTTAATACAGATCTAATTTCTACTTGTTCTATTGGAAGAGTCTCAATTAAAGAGGCAATCTCCTCTGTTATCTCTTGACCAGTCTCCAATATTTTCTCTCCAGTTAAAGGGTTGTAAACGTCGTGAACAGATGTTCTGCCTAATATTCTATCGTAAAGAGATTCAACAATGTCGTCCTTGTTCTTGATTGCTGTAGCAACAAGACCTCTCAATGTTCCACAATCGTCTTCGCTGATAATTACATCATGAGATACATCTACTAGTCTCCTTGTTAGATAACCAGCATCAGCCGTTTTTAAAGCAGTATCTGCAAGACCCTTTCTAGCACCGTGAGTGGAGATAAAGTACTCCAATACAGATAGACCCTCTTTAAAGTTAGACAAAATCGGGTTTTCTATAATTTCTGCCGATGTTGCTCCAGATTTCTGAGGTTTTGCCATAAGTCCACGCATACCAGATAGCTGTCTAATCTGCTCTTTAGATCCACGTGCACCTGAGTGAAGCATCATATATACTGGGTTGAATCCATCTTGATCTGTAGATATCCTCTTCTCTACAATATTAGTCAATTTAGAGTTGGTAGATGTCCAAATATCAATGATCTGGTTATACCTCTCATTATTGGTAATTAAACCATTATTATATGAGAATAGAATATTTTCTACTTGATTATATCCCTCTTCAATTAATTTGGCCTTCTCTTCTGGAATAATTATATCCTCAAGATTAAATGATAAACCACCTCTGTAGGCCATTGTGTATCCAATCTCTTTGATATCGTCAAGGAATTGGGCAGTTCTAGCTACGCCACATATTTTTAATACATTACCAATAATATCTCTTAAAGATTTTTTGGTTAAGACTTCGTTGATGTAGCCTGCTTCAGCTGGAACAACCTGATTAAATAATACTCTACCTACAGTAGTTTTAATCATTTTATACCCTTTTGAAATGTCTGTTCCATCTACAGGTATTCTTACCTCAATTTGTGCATGAAGAGCAGCCCTACCTTCGTTGTATCCTATTATAACCTCTTCGGCTCCATAATATCTCATCCCCTCTCCTTTAACGTTAGGTCTCGGTTTTGTTATATAGTATAGACCAAGAACCATGTCTTGAGAGGGAACAGTAATAGGTGCTCCATTTGCAGGATTAAGAATATTATGAGAGCCAAGCATTAATAACTGAGCCTCTAATATTGCTGCGTTACCAAGGGGAAGGTGCACAGCCATCTGGTCTCCGTCAAAGTCGGCATTAAATGCAGTACAAGATAGAGGATGAAGTTGAATTGCTTTGCCTTCAATTAATTTAGGTTGAAAAGCTTGAATACCTAGTCTGTGTAGGGTAGGGGCACGGTTCAAAAGAACTGGGTGTCCTTTCATTACATTTTCTAGAATATCCCATATAACTGACTCTTTTCTATCTACAATTTTTTTAGCAGATTTAACAGTTTTAACTATTCCTCTCTCTATTAGCTTTCTAATAATAAATGGCTTAAATAGCTCAGCTGCCATATCTTTTGGTATACCACACTCATGCATTTTAAGTTCTGGCCCCACAACAATCACCGAACGAGCAGAGTAGTCAACCCTCTTACCTAATAGATTCTGTCTAAACCTACCTTGTTTACCTTTTAAACTATCAGAAAGAGATTTTAGAGTTCTGTTTGCTTCTGTTTTAACAGCATTTGATTTTCTTGAGTTATCAAAAAGTGAATCAACTGCCTCTTGTAGCATCCTTTTTTCATTTCTTAGAATTACTTCGGGAGCTTTAATCTCAATAAGCCTTTTTAGACGGTTATTTCTAATAATAACTCTTCTGTATAGGTCATTTAAGTCCGATGTAGCAAAGCGACCACCATCTAGTGGAACTAAAGGTCTAAGCTCTGGTGGAATAACAGGAATAACCTTAAGTATCATCCACTCTGGATTATTAACCTCTTTAGACTCTCTAAAGGCTTCAACAACGCTTAATCTCTTTAGAGCTTCTGCCTTCCTTTGTTGAGACGTTTCTGTTTCTGTTTTATGTCTAAGAGAGTATGAAAGCTGGTCTAAATCTATTTTTTCTAACATTTTATAGATTGCTTCAGCTCCCATTCCTGCAATAAATTTGTTAGGATCGGTATCGTCTAAAAGCTGATTTTCTCTTGGTAGAGTATCAATGATACTTAGGTACTCATCTTCTGTTAAAAAATCGTGTTCTTTAACTCCATCAGTAGCCTTTATACCTGCTTGAATAACAATATATCTTTCGTAATATATAATTGCTTCAAGTTTCTTTGAAGGGATACCCAAAAGATATCCAATTTTATTTGGAGTACTTCTAAAATACCAAATGTGTGCAACAGGAACAGTTAATGAGATATGACCCATTCTCTCTCTTCTCACTTTTTTCTCTGTCACCTCAACACCGCATCTGTCACATATTATGCCTCTGTAGCGAATTCTCTTATATTTACCACAATGGCACTCATAGTCTTTGTATGGACCAAAAATCCTTTCGCAGAATAGACCATCTCTCTCTGGTTTATAGGTCCTGTAGTTTACTGTTTCCGGCTTTAGTACTTCGCCAGAAGATCTCTCTAAGATCTCTTCTGGTGAAGCTAAACCGATAGTAATTTGGTTAAAATTACTTTTTACTTTTATATCTTTTTTTATAGACATATTATTGCGGTTCAATAATTTGTAAATATATTAATCAAATTAATCTAAGTTGACGCTCAATCCCAGACCTCTTAATTCATGTAAAAGAACATTCAGCGATTCTGGAATACCAGGTGCTGGCATTGGATCTCCTTTTACAATAGCCTCATATGCTCTAGATCTACCAGAGACATCGTCCGACTTAATGGTCAGAATCTCTTGTAAGATGTTTGCAGCACCAAATGCTTCTAGTGCCCAAACCTCCATCTCTCCAAATCTTTGACCTCCAAATTGAGCTTTACCTCCCAGAGGTTGTTGTGTAATAAGAGAGTAAGGTCCTATAGATCTGGCATGCATCTTATCATCAACCATATGTCCTAATTTTAACATATAAATTACACCCACAGTTGCTGGTTGGTCAAAAGGTTCTCCTGTACCGCCGTCTCTTAGGTATGTTTTGCCATACTTAGGAACTCCAGCCTCATCGGTTTTATTACAAATCTCTTCTAGTGTAGCACCGTCAAAAATAGGAGTACTATATTTTTCTCCAAGTTTTTGTCCAGCCCAACCAAGAACAGTTTCGTAAATTTGACCAAGGTTCATACGTGATGGTACCCCTAGTGGATTCAATACAATGTCCACTATTGAGCCATCTTCTAGGAATGGCATATCTTCGTCTCTTACTATTCTAGCGACAATACCTTTGTTTCCGTGTCTACCAGCCATTTTATCTCCAACTCTAATCTTTCTCTTTTTGGCAATATAAACTTTGGCCAACTGCATGATACCAGTTGGTAGCTCATCTCCAATAGTAAGGTTATATTTAATTCTCTTTAGTTCGGCATCGTACTCTTTGTGGGCAATAAGATAATTATTGATTAACTCTTTAATTAAATTATTTGTATTTTTATCGGCAGTCCATTTTGCTGGGTTGATGTTTTCATAGTCAATTCTATCTAGTACATCAATCTTGAAATCAACTCCTTTTTCAATAATCTCTACACCATACAAATCACTAACACCTTGAGAAAGTTTATTGTGTAACAGAGCATGTAATCTTTCTAAGAAATTGTTCCTAAGTTGCCCTGCTTTTCTAACAAAAGTCTCTTCAGCTTGTTGAAGGTGATTTTTGGTTGTAGATTTTCCCTTTTTAGAGCTTTCTTTACTAACTCTTGAGAATAATCTTTTATCAATAACTGTTCCTCTAAGAGATGGAGAGGCTTTAAGAGATGCATCTTTAACATCACCAGCTTTGTCTCCAAAGATAGCTCTTAATAGTTTCTCTTCTGGAGATGGATCGCTCTCACCTTTAGGAGTGATTTTACCAATTAGAATATCTCCAGGTTCAACGTTGGCACCAATTCTAATTATACCATTCTCATCAAGGTCTTTAGTAGCCTCCTCACTTACATTAGGAATATCGGACGTTAACTCTTCCATTCCTCTCTTTGTATCTCTAACCTCCATTATATACTCATCTACATGTATAGAGGTAAATACATCTTCTCTCAAAAGTCTTTCCGATATTACAATAGCATCCTCAAAGTTGTATCCTTTCCAAGGCATAAATGCAACCTTTAGGTTTCTTCCTAATGCTAACTCACCTTTTTCAGTAGCATAACCCTCTGTAATAACTTGCCCTTTCTCAACTTTATCTCCCTTTTTTACAATAGGTTTTAATGTTACCGATGTGTTTTGATTTGTTTTTCTATATAGAGGTAGTTTGTATACTGTGATTTCTGGATCAAAACTAACTAGTTTTTCATTCTCAGTCATCTCATATTTGATATGTATCTCTCTTGCATCTACATAAACAACTTCACCTTTTCCTCTAGCATTAATTTGTGTTCTTGAATCTTGAACAACTGGTTTCTCAAGACCAGTACCTACTATAGGGGACTCAGGTTTAATTAGAGGAACTGCTTGTCTCATCATGTTAGACCCCATTAGTGCTCTATTTGCATCGTCATGCTCCAAAAATGGAATTAATGAAGCGGCAATAGAGGCAATTTGGTTAGGTGAAACATCCACTAAATGAACCTCATCTCTACCAACAACAGGGTAATCGGCCTCAACTCTACATTTAATTCTCTCGTCTGTTATTGTTCCATCTTCTGCAATATGTACATTTGCTTGAGCAACCATCTTATCCTCTTCCTCTTCTGCACTCATATAGATAATCCCCTTTCCAGTCATATCTACTTTTCCCTCTTCCACAACTCTATAAGGCGTTTCAATAAAACCTAACTCATTAATTCTTGCATATACGCAAAGAGATGAAATTAGACCAATATTAGGACCCTCAGGTGTTTCAATTGGGCACAATCTACCATAGTGAGTATAGTGAACGTCACGTACCTCAAATCCAGCACGATCTCTAGATAGACCTCCAGGACCTAAAGCCGATAATCTTCTTTTATGAGTCATCTCTGCTAATGGATTTGTTTGATCCATAAATTGAGATAACTGACTAGTACCAAAGAAAGAGTTAATTACCGAAGATAGAGTTTTTGCATTAATAAGGTCAATAGGAGTAAAGACCTCATTATCTCTAACATTCATTCTCTCTCTAATAGTTCTTGCCATTCTGGAGAGACCTACACCAAACTGGTTTGCAAGTTGTTCTCCAACGGTTCTTATTCTTCTATTACTTAGATGGTCAATATCATCTACAGTAGCTTTTGAATTTATCAGCTGAATAAGGTATCTGATAATTTCAATAATATCTTGTTTTGTAAGAACTTTAGTCTCTTCTGGAATTTCTAGATTTAACTTTCTGTTAAGTCTATATCTTCCAACCTCACCCAAATCGTATCTTTTATCTGAGAAGAATAGTTTATCTATAACATCTCTAGCTGTAGCTTCGTCAGGTGGTTCAGAGTTTCTTAATTGGCGGTATGTATAGAATACTGCCTCTTTTTCTGAGTTTGTTTGATCTTTTTGAAGAGTATTATGAATAATGGCAAAATCGTTGATGTTTGCATCTTCTTTATGAACCAGAATAGTATCAACACCAGATTCTAATATTAACTCTACATGGTCCTCTTCAATAATTGTCTCTCTGTCAATTACTATCTCATTTCTTTCTATATATACAACCTCTCCTGTATCCTCATCCACAAAGTCCTCATTCCATGTTTTTAAAACTCTGGCCGCTAGTTTACTTCCAACTAATTTTTTCAAATTAGTTTTATTTACTTTTACTTCGTTGGCTAGACCAAAAATATCTAGAATCTCCTTGTCACTTTCATAGCCAATAGCCCTTAATAGTGTGGTTACAGGTAGCTTCTTTTTACGATCTATATATGCGTACATAACATTGTTTATGTCTGTAGCAAATTCGATCCAAGATCCTTTAAATGGAATTATTCTGGCAGAATATAGCTTAGTTCCGTTAGCGTGATAACTCTGTCCAAAAAATACGCCTGGAGAGCGGTGCAACTGAGAAACAACAATTCTTTCAGATCCGTTAATAACAAAAGTACCTCTAGGTGTCATATATGGAATAGTTCCTAGATATACATCTTGAATAACAGTATCAAAATCTTCGTGTTCTGGGTCCGTACAATAGAGCTTAAGTTTGGCTTTGAGAGGAACACTATATGTTAACCCTCTGTCTAAACACTCCTCAATGCTATAACGAGGTGGGTCTATAAAGTAATCGATGAATTCAAGAACAAAGTTGTTTCTTGTATCCGTAATTGGAAAAATTTCTTGAAAAACTTTGTATAGTCCTTCATTTCTGCGATTTTCTGGGGTAGTCTCAAGCTGGAAGAAATCTTTAAATGATTTCAACTGAACTTCTAAGAAATCCGGATAATCAAGAAGGGACTTAGAAGTCGCGAATGTAATCCGCTGATTAGTATTTTTATGCGACATTGTTTTCGGATTGGTTGAAAAAAATAAAATAACGACAAAAAGGTTTAGAGCTCATTAGCTCTAAACCTGATAGATATTCCCCGATTTACGGGATCTGGAGTTATTTAACTTCAACTTCTCCGCCCGCTTCTTCGATTTGAGATTTGATTTGCTCAGCTTCTGCTTTAGAGATCTTCTCTTTAATAGCTTTAGGAGCTCCATCAACTAACTCTTTAGCCTCTTTAAGACCTAAGCCAGTAATCTCTTTAACAACTTTAACTATTTGTAATTTAGCTTGACCAGCTGAAACTAGAATTACATCAAATTCAGTTTGTTCAGCAGCCTCAGCAGCAGCAGCAACAGGGCCTGCAACGGCAACAGCAGCAGCAGCTGGCTCAATTCCATATTCTTCTTTTAATACTTTTGCTAGTTCTTGAACTTCTTTAACAGACAGGTTAACTAATTCTTCTGCAAATTTTTTGATATCTGCCATGGTTATAATTGTTTTAAAATGATTAATTTTTTACTCTTTTTCTGAAAGGGTCTTAACGATTCCTGCAATTTTTCCACCACCACTAGAAGTAAGGGCAGATACAACATTTTGAACAGGAGATTGAAGTAGACCAATAATATCACCGATAAGTTCTTCGCGTGATTTGATTGCAACAAGTGCCTCTAGTTGATTCTCTCCAACATATGCGCACTCTTGTACTAACGCTCCCTTAAGGACAGGCTTACCATGCTCTTTACCAAACTCTTTTATAAGTTTAGCTGGAGTATTTACACTCTCCGTGAACATTATTGCTGTAGGACCTTCCAGTATGGGGTAGAGGGCTTCTGAATCTGGTAATTGAGCTTTTTCTAGCGCTTTTCTTAATAGTGTATTTTTAACAACCATTAATTTAATGCTTTTTTCAAAGCATTGGCGTCTAAGCATCGATGTTTTGACAGCATTAAGACCAGAAATATCCGAAATATAGAAATTTGGGGTCTCTAATAGTTGCGCTGCCAGAGTTTCAATAATTTGTGTTTTTTCTTCTTTTCTCATAAAACATTAGTTATTTTATTCAGCAGCACTAATTGCTTTGCTATCTATGTTAATACCAGGACTCATTGTAGATGAAAGGTAAATACTTTTTAGATATGTACCTTTTAAAGCCTGAGGTTTTAGTTTAAGAACTGTATTGATAAACTCCATAGCATTTTCCTGAATTTTTTCAGGATCGAATGAAACTTTTCCAATTGCAGCATGAACTATACCTTGCTTGTCAACTTTAAAGTCAATTTTACCAGCCTTTACCTCTTTAACAGCTTTTCCAATTTCCATGGTTACTGTACCAGTTTTTGGGTTTGGCATTAAACCTCTTGGACCTAAAATTCTACCAATAGCACCAATTTTGGCCATTACGGACGGTGTACAGATTATTACATCTATATCTGTCCAGCCTCCTTTGATTTTTTCGATATAATCATCTAGTCCAACAAATTCTGCACCAGCTTCTGTTGCTTCTGCCTCCTTATCTGGAGTACAAAGAACAAGAACTTTTACATTTTTACCGGTACCATGCGGAAGAGTTACGACACCACGAACCATTTGATTCGCTTTACGCGGGTCAACTCCTAATCTCATTGCAATATCAACAGAAGCATCAAACTTGGTAAAAGAGATATCTTTTAGTAGCTTACATGCATCTGATAGCTTATATTGCTTATCAGGATCAACTTTTGCGTATACTATTTTTTGATTTTTTGTTAGCTTACTCATTATCGCAGGATTTAGTCTATTTTACATCTTCGGGAAAATCCCCGGTAACAGTTATACCCATACTACGTGCAGTACCTGCTACCATTGTCATGGCAGATCTAAGGGTAAATGCATTCATATCGGGCATTTTGTCATTTGCAATTTCACGAACTTGTTCCCATGAAATAGAGCCCACTTTCTTACGGTTAGGTTCAGCTGATCCAGACTGAACTTTGGCAGCCTCTTTTACCTGTACGGCAACTGGTGGTTGTTTTACGATAAACGAAAACGATTTATCGCTGTAAACAGTGATAACAACAGGTAGTATTTTACCTGCTTTATCTTGGGTGCGAGCATTAAATTGCTTGCAAAAGTCCATTATGTTTACACCTTTGGAACCAAGAGCTGGACCTACAGGAGGAGAAGGATTAGCTGCTCCGCCTTTAATCTGCAATTTAATGAGAGCGGCAACTTCTTTAGCCATAACTTTTTAATATTTATTCTTTGATTACTTGAACAAAATTTAATTCCAAATGAGTTTTTCTGCCAAAAATTTTGACCATCACTTTCAGTTTCTTTCTATCTTCCATTATCTCATCTACAATACCATCGAAACCATTGAAAGGACCATCTATAACTTTTACAGGCTCACCCACAATGAATGGAGTAATATTCTCCTCCTCTTTAACAGCGAGTTCATCAACCCTTCCTAATATTCTATTAACTTCTGACTGACGTAAAGGTACGGGTTCTTTGTCCTTCCCAGAACTCTCTGTCAAAAAGCCAGATATATGAGGTAGATTACGAATCAAGTGCTGAATCTCTCCAGTTAGAGCAGCCTCAATGAGAATATAACCGGGATAAAAAATCCTTTCCATACTGACCTTCTTACCATTTTTAACTTGGTAAATCTTTTCAGTAGGGATTAACACTTGAGATACATACTCTTCTAGATTAAGTCTTTTAATCTCGTTTTCTATGTACTCTTTAGCCTTTTTCTCTTTACCGCCGGCAGCCCTTACGACATACCACTTTTTGGAAATATCACTCATAAAAAATTAGTACAACATGTTGTAAATAAAAGTCATTATAGTCTTAAATCCGAAATCCATTCCAGAAATGATAAGTGCAAAAATTAATGATGCTATCATAACTACAATGGCCGAATTTTGTAACTGGGCCCATGTTGGCCAAGTAACTTTTTTTACCAACTCGGTGTACGACTCTTGAATGTACAATTTAACTTTGTTCATTTTTATATGATTGCGGCGTTGACATTGGAAGCAATTGTCTTTTGCCGGTTAATATAATAATCGATGCGTAACCATCAATTTGCAGGGGCAGAGCGATTCGAACGCCCATCAACGGTTTTGGAGACCGCTATTCTACCCTTGAACTATGCCCCTTTAAATATAAAGTTAGCCACTTACTGTGTATAGTAGCTAACTCTATTGTATTGTAATTAGTCGATTAACTCAGTTACCTGACCAGCACCTACTGTACGACCACCTTCACGGATTGCAAAGCGAAGTCCTTGGTTGATTGCTACTGGGTAGATAAGTTCAACAACTATAGTTACGTTATCTCCTGGCATTACCATCTCTGTTCCTTCTGGAAGAATAATCTCACCAGTAACGTCTAGAGTACGGATAAAGAACTGAGGACGATATTTGTTATGGAAAGGAGTGTGACGACCACCTTCATCTTTCTTAAGAACGTAAATCTCAGCTTTGAATTTTTTATGAGGAGTAATAGTATTAGGCTTAGCAATTACTTGACCACGCTTGATGTCTTTTTTATCAATACCACGAAGAAGTAGACCTACGTTATCTCCAGCCTCTCCTCTGTCAAGAATTTTACGGAACATCTCAACACCAGTTACTGTAGATTTTCTTGGCTCTTCTCCAAGACCAATAATTTGAACCTCTTCACCAGTTGTAATTACTCCAGTCTCAATACGACCAGTAGCAACTGTTCCACGACCTGTGATTGAGAATACGTCCTCAACAGGCATTAGGAATGGTTTTTCGTTCTCACGTGGAGGAATTGGAATATATTCATCAACTGAATTCATAAGTTCCATAATCTTCTCTTCCCACTGAGCGTCTCCGTTTAGACCACCTAAAGCAGATCCACGAATTACTGGAGCATTATCTCCATCAAATTTGTAGAAGCTAAGTAGCTCACGAACTTCCATCTCTACAAGGTCAATCATCTCAGGATCATCAACAATATCAACTTTGTTAAGGAAAACCACGATTTTTGGAACGTTTACCTGACGTGCAAGAAGAATGTGCTCGCGTGTTTGAGGCATAGGACCATCTGTAGCTGCAACAACCAAGATAGCACCGTCCATTTGAGCAGCACCAGTAACCATGTTCTTCACATAGTCGGCGTGACCAGGACAGTCTACGTGAGCGTAGTGACGAAGCTCTGTTTGATACTCAACGTGAGATGTATTAATGGTAATACCACGCTCTTTCTCTTCTGGAGCGTTGTCAATAGAGTCGAATGAACGCATTTCTGAAAGACCCTTCCTAGCTAATACAGTAGTGATAGCCGCAGTCAGTGTAGTCTTACCGTGGTCAACGTGACCAATGGTACCGATGTTTACGTGTGGCTTATCCCTTTTAAAAGTTTCTTTTGCCATAATAATAGAATTTAAATAATTTAATTTTTTTGCACACTTGTAGAGCCGGTGACGGGAATTGAACCCGTGACCTCTTCCTTACCAAGGAAGCGCTCTACCTCTGAGCTACACTGGCTTACTATAGAGCGGAAGACGAGATTCGAACCCGCGACCCTCAGCTTGGAAGGCTGATGCTCTACCGACTGAGCTACTTCCGCGATTGTAATAAAAAAATTGTGGGGAGAGCAGGATTCGAACCTACGAAGGCGTACGCCAGCAGATTTACAGTCTGCCCCAGTTGGCCACTTTGGTATCTCCCCTAATAATTTCAAAAAACTTGAGCCGATGGAGGGATTCGAACCCCCGACCAGCTGATTACAAATCAGCTGCTCTGGCCAACTGAGCTACATCGGCATATTTCAATTCCCATGTCTAAAGTTTCCTCTTTGACTTTGGGACTGCAAAGATATATCTTTTTAGTTAAACTCCAAAAAAAAGGATATTTTTTTTCATCAATCTTTTATAAAAAAACTATTAACCCTATTCTATATGCAATAAATCCTGCTAGCCATGCCACTACAATAGTTGAAATGACAGATAGTAGAGCCCATTTCCATGTACCTGTCTCTTTTTTGATTGTAAATGCAGTTGCAATGCATGGCATATATAAGAGAGCAAATACCATAAATGATAGTGCGTTAGCTTTGTTAAATAGCTCCTCTTCTTTTATTCTTGACATTAAGGATGTATTTATCTCTTCTCCATCCACTTCTTCTGCTTTATATACAACTCCTAATGTGCTAATTATAAACTCTTTTGCTGTAATACCAGTTATAAGGCTTACGCTCATCTTCCAATCAAAACCAAGTGGTTTGAGAGATGGTTCTACAAACTTACCAAATTGTTCTAAATAAGATACTCTCTGACTATCACTATTAATCTGGTCTTTATCTTTTAGTGGGAAATAATCCAAAGCCCATACTATAATTACTGCTAGAAGCACAACTGTTCCAATCTTTTTTGTGTATTGCCATGCTGCTTCCCACATATTAGATACTGAGTAGATAAATGAGGGTTTTCTATATCTAGGAAGTGGAATTGAATAATCTTTGATACCAAAATGAAAGAAAATTCTTTTAAAAATAAGGGCCATAGATATACCTATCACTATACCACCAAAGTATAATAGACTTATAGTTAAAACTTGATTATCTGGAAAGAATATTCCCGCAAATAGAAGAAATGTAGGTATTCTTGCGCTACAAGGAATATATGGAATCATCATCATGGTCAAAATTCTATCAGATCTCCGCTCTATAGTTCTTGTTGCCATTATTGCTGGTACATTGCAACCAAATCCCATTAGAAGCGGAATAAAAGAGCTCCCATGTAGCCCAATTTTATGCATATATCTGTCCATTACAGTAGCTGCTCTGGAAATGTATTGAGTCTCTTGTAACAGAGAGATAAAAAAGAACAGGATTAGGATATTAGGTAGAAAAGCCAAAACGCTTCCTACTCCCATTATTACACCTTGGCTTAAAAACTCAGTAAACCAACTCTCAGACATATTATCTCTGATATAAATTGCACCTCTATCCATCAGCCATTCAATACCTGCTTGTGGATATGCGCCTAAGCTGAATGTAAAGTAAAAGATTGCCCAAATTATAAGAATAAATGAGATTAATCCAGTTACTGGATGTACCAGAATTGAATCTAATTTATCACTTTTTTCTTGGCTGAGCTCTTGTAAGATTAACTCTCTCCTGCGCTTATGTTTACCAAACCTACCTTTATGACCCTCTTTTTTTGCACAATGCCTATCCTTGTCAAATGATAGACCTCTATTTTGAAAACTTTTTGTTGACATTTAGTATTGTTTTATATATGCCATCATAATCGAACCCACATTCGGTTATAAGCTCAGGAATTGTCCCCTGTTCAATGAATCTATCAGGAACTCCAAGTGGAGTTATACTAATATTTATATTGTTTATAGTTATGTATTCCGATACTGCAGAGAATAGACCTCCAATCATAGAGCCGTCCTCAATTGTTATAATTGAGTGACAATTGTTACATACATGCTGTAGTGCCTCTTTGTCAATTGGTTTGATGAATCTCATATTATAGTGAATATAGTCGAAACCCTCTAATTTAGCCTTCTCTGCAGCCTCTTTGGCAATATTCCCTATTGGTCCTATAGTTAAAATGGCTACTCCCTTACCATTGTGCAAAAGCTGTGCCTTGCCGGGTTCAATAAAGCTATAATTTTTAGGGATTTCTATACCCTGACCATTACCTCTAGGATACCTAATAATGGTGGTTTTGTATTTTTTGTCTTGAACGGAGAACATAATATCTCTAAGTTCTACTTCATTAATGGGAGAGAATATAGATAAATTTGGAATAGGCCTGAAGTAACTCAAATCGAAGACACCGTGGTGAGTTGCTCCATCTTCTCCAACTAGTCCTGCTCTGTCTAGACAAAATATAACTTTTAAGTCTTGAGTGGCAACATCGTGAATAACATTATCATATGCTCTTTGCATAAAACTAGAGTAGATATTGCAATATGGTAGTATACCTTGTGATGCCAATCCTGCAGAAAAAGTTACAGCATGTTGTTCTGCAATTCCAACATCAAATGCTCTTTCTGGCATTTGGGCCATTAGAATATTCATAGAGCATCCACTTGGCATGGCAGGCGTTACGCCAACAACTTTTGGATTTATTTTTGCAATCTCTAGAAGGGTATTGCCAAAGACATCTTGGTATTTTGGAGCCTTTTTAATTGAACTCTCAATTCGTTCTCCTGTCTCTTTATCGAATGCTCCAGGAGCATGCCAAACAACTTGATTATCTTCTGCTGGTTTAAAACCCTTTCCTTTTTTGGTAATAATATGTAGTAGTTTAGGACCAGAAATCTCTTTAATATCACGGATAGTATTAATCATTAACTCTAGATTATTACCGTCAATTACTCCAAAATATCTAAAACCTAAGGACTCAAAAATTGAGCCTTTATCCATTATTGCAGTTTTTGTGCTGAATGCAAATCTTTTTAGAAGAGATCTTATTTTTTTTGAGCCTACTAAATCCCAAACTCTTTTTTTTGTAGTATTATATATTTGAGATGTGGATATCTTAATCAGGTAGTTATGAAGTGCACCAACATTTTTATCAATAGATATTTGGTTGTCATTAAGTATTACCAAAATATCAGATTTTTCTGCTCCAGCATTATTTAAACCCTCAAAAGCTAAGCCTCCAGTCATAGCTCCATCTCCAATAACTGCGACTACTTTATTATCGAGTCCTTTAATTTTAGAGGCAAGAACCATTCCTAGTGCAGCAGAAATAGATGTTGATGAGTGCCCAACACCAAAAGAGTCGTATTCTGACTCTTTCATTTTTGGATATCCGCTAAGACCTTTATATGTTCTATTAGTGCAAAACTGATCTCTACGACCAGTTATAATTTTATGGGAGTAGGCCTGATGACCTACATCCCATACTATTTTATCTATTGGAGTATTGTAAAGATAATGTAGAGCGATTGTTAGTTCTACTGTTCCAAGACTAGCACCTATGTGTCCAGGATTTAAAGCGCAACAATGAATAATGTGCTCTCTAATCTCCTGAGCAAGTTTTTCTAGCTCTTGAATGGTTAGGTTCTTTAAATCTTTCGGGTCATTAACTTTACTTAATATCTCCATTTTAACTATTTTTTAATATTGGGCAGTTGTAAACCATACCCTTTTTTCTTGTCCTCTATCTTAACCATATATGCAAGAAGAATTGCAAATGAACACATTCCTGCAAAGATCATCATAGGTAGAGTGTAGTCATATTTATTTACCTCTATACCATTAATTACATGTGTGCCAATAATACAGTATTTATCAAGAACAAACCCAATTAATACAGGCATACCCCACAAACCGATATTCTGAATGTAAAAAGTAAGAGCATAAGTTGTGCCAAGTTGTCTTTCTGGCATTATTTTAGCCAATGATGGCCACATTGCCGAAGGAACCATAGAAAAAGCAACCCCTAATAGAATCATTAAAACGACAGCAGCCACCCAATGAGTAATAAATGGAGCAGCAAATAGAGAGTGAATAATTACAATCATAAATGATCCAATTATCATTAAATCTGCACCATGACCATATTTGTCATAAATTCTACCAAAAAGAGGAGTAAGAATTATTGCTCCAAAAGGTAGCATGCCAGGTATAGTTCCAGCCATTTTTGGATCAACTGAAAACTTATTAACCATTAAATCGGTTGCAAACTTTATAAAAGGGAATGCAGCAGAATAGAAAACAACGCATAATAAGGCAATTAACCAAAAACCTTTATTTGTTATTATAGATTTAACATCATTCCAATTGAAAGACTCCTCTTGATTGTTAATATCTAAGCTAAGCTCTTTATCCAATTTTTTATCGTAGAAAGAGTATACTATAAATGCAAAAGCTCCTGCAACCATTAGTGCTAGTCCAAATAGAACAGATGGTGATACACTTTGATATTTTGCGGCAATCATAGGGGAGAAAATTAAAGCAGCAGCAGAACCTATTCTTGCAATAGCTAACTGCATACCCATAGCTAAAGCTAACTCTTTTCCTTTAAACCATTTTACAATAGTTTTACTAACTGTAATACCTGCAACCTCAGCTCCTACACCAAAAATTCCGAACCCAACTACAACCCAAACTACTTGAGCTTTTAACCCAAATATAGAAGTTTGTTCAATTAGTTCTGGTTTTGTAATTGCCCAGTATTTAATTACAAGTCCAATCACCATAAAAAGGCATGATGTTATTCCGCTAAAGCGGATTCCCATTTTATCGAGTAAAAGACCTCCTAGTATTAGCATTCCCAGAAAAACATTAAAGAGGGAATACGAGCTACTAAACCAACCATACTCCGTGCTAGTCCACAAATTGTGTTGTTCCAACATGGTTTTAAGCGGGGAGAAAATATCAGAGGCTAGGTAGGCCGCAAACATGGTAAGTGATACCAAGAATAGCATAGACCAACGGATTACCGCAGAGTCTTTAAGTAAAGAGTTGTTTTTCATAAATTGATATAATTAGTGTGTAAATGATTGTTGAGGTTACTCTTCATTTCTAATGATTGTTTGACTTCTGTCGGGGCCTAAAGATATTATCTTTATTGGGACACCAACCTCTTTCTCTATAAATCGCACGTAATTCATAAACTCAAATGGAAGATCCTGCTCTTTTGTAATTTTAGTTAAATCTTTCTTCCACCCCTTGAACTCTTTGTATACAGGCTCTATCTTTGCAAATGGATCAAAAGGAACAGAGTCTGTAATAGTCTCTCCAATTTTATAATGTGTAGCAATTTTTATTGTTGTAAATGAGTCTAAAACATCTGCTTTCATCATGATGAGGTTATCAACACCATTTAACATCACAGCGTATTTAAGAGCAACTAAATCTAACCATCCGGTTCTTCTAGGCCTCCCTGTAGTTGCTCCAAATTCAGATCCTAGTCTCCTTAAATTTTCACCAGTATCATCGTTAAGTTCTGTTGGAAAAGGGCCGCTTCCAACTCTAGTGCAGTAGGCTTTGAAAATTCCAGATACAGACCCTATTTGTTTAGGAGCTATTCCAAGTCCGATACAAGCTCCAGCTGTAATTGTATTAGATGAGGTTACAAATGGATATGATCCATAATCTATATCAAGTAATGAACCTTGAGCTCCTTCTGCTAATACTCTTTTATTATCGTGAACTAATTTGTTAATATGATATTCGCAATCAATTAGTTTAAACTCCTTAATATATTCTATAGAATCAAACCACTCTTCTTGATTCTGATTGGGATCATAAGAAAAATCGAATTGTTTAAGAAACATTATGTGTTTCTCTTTAAGCATATTATATCTTTGAAGAAAATCTTCAGTTACGATATCTCCTATTCTTATGCCATTTCTACCCGTCTTATCCATATAGGTAGGGCCTATTCCTTTTAATGTAGATCCAATTTTTGACTCTCCTTTAGCTTGCTCAGATGCAGCATCAATTATTCTATGAGTAGGAAGAATTAAATGGGCTTTTTTAGATATAAGAATTCGCTCTTTAACAGGGACTCCGGCATCTTCTAGTTTTTTACACTCTTGTCTAAATATTATTGGATCAATAACAACTCCACTACCGATTATATTTTGTGTATTTTTACGAAACACACCAGAAGGAATAGTATGAAGAACAAATTTTTGATCTTCAAACTGAAGTGAGTGCCCAGCATTTGGCCCTCCCTGAAATCTTGCAATAACTGGATAATTTTTAGCAAGAACATCAACAATTTTTCCTTTCCCCTCATCTCCCCATTGGAGACCTAATACAACATCTACTTTCATGGTTATATTTAAAAATTAAAATGGTAAATCATCAATTACAGAATCATTGTCAGAGCCAAAATCACTGTTTTTAGCCTCCTCTTTTTTATTAGAAGGATTATTATATTGACTATAATCGGTAGAACTATTTGGTGACGATGCTCTGGTCTCTGAAGAGACCCTGTCTAAAATAATAACATTATCTGCTATTATATCTGTAGAATACTTTTTTTCATTAGTATTTTTATCTACCCAGCTATTTGTTCTAATTTTTCCTTCTATGTATAGTCTATTCCCCTTTTTTACATATTTATCTACAATTTCTGATAATCCTCTCCAGCACACAATATTGTGCCATTCGGTGTTCTCTTGAACATTCCCTTGTTTGTCTTTATATCTTTCTGATGTAGCTAAAGAGAATCGAGATACAGAGCTATTATTGTCAAACATCCTGGTTTCTGGATCTTTTCCAACGTTTCCAATAAGAATAACTTTATTTAAAGACATATCTCAATATTTTTGTAACACAAAGATAAAAAAATTTAGTAACGATTAATTACTTTATTGATCGCATCAAGATTTGGCTCAATACCTGTAAATAGTTTGAAAGCTGGAATGGCTTGATTTATCAGCCAATGCTCTCCTTTTATATATTTTTTGCATTTAAGAGCTTTTAATATTGGACTTTTGTAATTAGCCTCAAATATGTAAGATCGGCTAAAATCTAGTTTATCTAGATTGTTAATGGGATAATCTATAGTGTAGATTATAACTTTATCGGCAAGATCAATGTATTGTAGTTGATCTAACTCCAAAGAGGATATGTTTAGATTTTTTGCAATTTCTACTGCTTTATTGTAGCTTCTATTAACAATAGTTGTCTCTTTATCTCTAGTAGCATAAGCTGCAGATTTTGCAGCACCACCACCTCCAATAATTATTATAGGTAGATTCTCTAAACTGTTCTCTTTTAGAGTAGATGTAATACCATTAATATCAGTGTTGTAGGCTTTGAGTTGATTATTGCTGTAGATTATTGTATTTGCAGATTTAGCCATTTTTGCATCATAATCTATATAATGGCAATATTCTAAGATCTCCTCTTTAAAAGGGGAGGTAACATTAAAAGCTTTTATCTCTCTATTTTTGATTATTCCAAGAGCTTCATCAATCGATTTAGTATCAATTAGGATATAGTCAAATAAAGATGAGTAATTATGATATGCAGCCTTAAATAGCTTAGGACTAAGTGAGTGCTGAATAGAGTATCCTATTAGTGCAAATTTATCCACGTTTGTAGTATTAATAAATTCCACGTTGTCTAATTGCTTCGTAGCATATGATGGCAGTGCTAACAGAAACATTCAACGAATCTAATTTCCCTAACATAGGAATTTTGATTCTGTAATCGGCTCTCTCTCTCCAAAAAGTTTTTAATCCATCCGATTCACTCCCCATAACAATTGCCGATGGTTTTGTGAAGTCGGTTTTAGTATGCCATTTTGAGGCTTGTAGCTCTGCTGTAAAGATGGATATATTATTAGATTTTAGCCATGAATATATTTTGTCGGAGTCTGCACAAACAACCTGTTGAGTAAAAATTCCACCTATACTAGATCTTATAATATTAGGGTTATATAGATCTGTTAGTGGGTCACAAATAATTACAGCATCTATCATCGCTGCGTCTGCAGTACGGAGAATTGCGCCCAAGTTTCCAGGTTTTTCGATGCTCTCTAATATGACAACTAGAGGGTTATTAGATAGAATAATCTGTTCTAACGAGCGCTCTTTTGTTTTAAAGATTGTAATTATTCCCTCAGTCCCTCCTCTGTAGGCTAATTTCCCATAAATATCTTTGGATATAGAGTATGTGGGGATATTCAAAGAGAGTAGGGGGTGATTCTGGTCAATTATCTGTGGACAATAATAAATTTCATATGGAGTAAAACCACCACTGATGGCATTTTGGACCTCTCTCTCTCCCTCTACACAAAAAAGAGCTCTCTCTCTTCTATGTTTTGATTTTTCCAAAAGAAGAGAGAGTTCTTTAACTTTTAAGTTTTTTGAGGATGAGATGTAGGTATGTTCCATTTATATCGATTGCTCTTTTTCTGTAGATGTTTTTTCTGGTCTCATTTGAGGGAAAAATAGAACATCTTGTATTGAGGATGAGTTAGTCATAAACATAGTAAGACGGTCTATACCAATACCCATTCCAGATGTTGGAGGCATTCCATATTCTAATGCACGTACAAAGTCCATATCGATAAACATTGCTTCATCATCTCCTTTGTCTTTTAGTTTGACCTGATCCTTAAATCTTTCTAGCTGATCAATTGGGTCATTCAATTCGCTATATGCATTTGCAAGCTCTTTTCCATTAACAAAAAGCTCAAATCTTTCAGTTAGCATTGGATTAGATCTATGTCTTTTTGTAAGAGGCGATGTTTCAACAGGGTAGTCTGTAATAAATGTTGGTTGAATAAGATGTTTTTCGCAGTATTCTCCAAAAATTGCATCAATAAGTTTGCCAACACCCATTGTCTTATCTGTGGTTATATTAAGATTTTTACAAACCTCTCTAAGCTGATCTTCATCCATGCCTGCCACATCTACATTGGCATACTCTTTTATTGCCTCTAGCATAGGAAGTCTTCTATAAGGAGCTTTAAATTCAATCTCTCTATCTCCTAGGGTAACTGTGGTCTTATTGTGAAGAGATATGGCAACTTTTTCTATCATCTTTTCTACAAACTCCATCATCCAGAAATAGTCTTTGTATGCTACATATATCTCTAGAACTGTAAATTCAGGATTATGAGTTCTGTCCATTCCTTCATTTCGGAAGTCTTTAGCAAACTCATATACTCCAGTAAAACCACCTACAATTAAACGTTTTAAATATAATTCATTAGCAATTCTCAAATATAGAGGTATATCTAATGCGTTATGATGAGTTATAAAAGGCCTAGCAGTTGCTCCTCCAGGTATTGGTTGCAAGATAGGAGTCTCAACTTCTAGATAACCATGAGAATTGAAAAACTCTCGCATAGTGTTTACTATCTTTGTTCTTTTAATAAACACATCTCTAACATTTTCATTAACAATGAGATCTACGTATCTCATTCGGTATCTTTGTTCTGGGTCTTTAAATGCATCAAAAACCTGCCCCTCTTTCTCCTTTACTATTGGTAGAACTTTAAGAGATTTACTTAAAACCTTAAGCTCTTTTACGTGAACAGATAGTTCACCAGCTTGAGTTATAAATGCATAACCTTTTATCCCAATAATATCGCCAATATCTAATAATTTTTTAAATACTGTATTATATAATGTTTTGTCTTCTGTTGGACATATTTCGTCCCGTTTTATATAGGCTTGAATTCTTCCTGTTTGATCTTGAAGAACTATGAATGAGGCTGCGCCCATAATTCTTCTAGACATAATTCTTCCTGCAATAGAGATCTCTTGTAAATTGTTTTGTTCTGGATTAAAGTCCTCTTTAATCTGCTGAGTTGTGATATTTACGTCGTAAGATTCGGCTGGATAGGGATCTATACCTATCTCTCTCATAACCTTGAGAGACTCTCTTCTGATAAGTTCCTGTTCGTTTAACTCAGTAATTTCCATTTATATCTTATATTTTATTGATCTACAAAAGTAATTTTTTTTAATAACATTTGAAATAAAACTATAACTTTGCAAAGATATGGCTGTAGAAAAAAAATGGATAGTTCGAGAGCCGGGTAACCCCGCATTGGTTAGGCAACTTGCATCTGAGCTTGGAATAGACCAAACTTTGGCGAATCTTTTGGTCCAAAGAAATATTAAAAGCAAAGAGGAGGCAAGGGCATTCTTGCGTCCAAAACTAGATATGTTGCATGATCCTTTTCTTATGAAAGATATGGATAAGGCTGTTGCAAGATTGAAATTAGCTTTAGACAGGGGGGAGAAAATTTTAATATATGGAGATTATGATGTTGATGGAACAACGGCTGTCTCTTTAGTCTATTCATTTTTAAGATCTAATGGATTCTCATATTTAGATTATTATATACCCAATAGATATACAGAAGGATATGGGGTTTCATATAAGGGTATAGACTGGGCTCATCAAAATGGCTTTACACTTATTATTGCTCTGGATTGTGGTATTAAAGCTATAGAAAAGGTAACATATGCAAAGGAGAGGGGAATTGAGTTTATTATTTGTGATCACCATTTGCCAGACGAAAATCTTCCAGAAGCATCGGCAGTGTTAGATCCTAAAAGGGCAGATTGTTCTTATCCTTTTGATGATTTGAGTGGTTGTGGCGTGGGTTTTAAATTTATGCAGGCATACTCTCTTGTCCATAATATATCTCAAGATAGGTTGATCCCTTTGTTGGATCTTTTGGTTGTGAGCATAGCTTCCGATCTGGTATCTATTACTGGGGAGAATAGAATTTTGGCATATTATGGTTTAAAGCAATTAAATCAAGCACCCAGAAAAGGGTTGTTGTCCATTATAAAGTTATCTGGTTTAGAAAAGCATATGATAACTATTGATGATATTGTTTTTAAAATCGGTCCTAGAATAAATGCTGCTGGCAGAATGGAGTCTGGAAAAACTGCTGTAGATTTGTTAACTTCTAGAGATGATAATGATGCTAGAACAATAGGGGCAACAATTAACATTCATAATAACGATAGAAAAAATGAAGATAGAAAAATAACTTTTGAAGCTAGTGAGATGGCATCAACGGTTAAAGATTTTGCCAATAAAAAGTCGACTGTTGTTTATAATCCAGATTGGCATAAAGGAGTTTTGGGTATTGTAGCATCACGTTTGGTTGAGAACTTTTACAAGCCAACAATAGTTCTATGTAAATCTAATGGTTTTATAACTGGTTCTGCAAGGAGTATTCCTGGTTTTGACCTATATGAGGCAATTGAGCATTGTTCAGATTTGCTAGAAAATTTTGGGGGTCATATGTATGCTGCTGGTTTAACATTAAAAGAGGAAAACTTTGAAAAATTTAAGAGTAAGTTTGAAAACTATGTTTCGGAAAAAATTACATTAGAGATCTTAACTCCAGTAATTAATATAGATACATTTTTAGATTTTAAACAAATTACTCCAAGATTTTTCAATGTATTAAAACAGTTCCAGCCTTTTGGTCCTGGAAATTTATCCCCAGTATTTATTTCTGAAAGAGTTTATGATAATGGTAACGGAAGAAAAGTGGGTTCAGATTCGGGTCATCTAAAGTTAGAACTCATTCAGGAAGATGATTTTCACCGTCATATTTCTGCAATTGCATTTAATAGGTCAGAGCATTTTGAACATTTAAAATCTGGAAATCCAGTTGATATTTGCTATTCAATAGCAGAAAATTATTACAGAGGAATTGCAAACATCCAATTGAGAGTAAGAGATATCAAATTAATAGAGGACCCAATATAAAAATATTTTAGAGTATTAAATCAAAGACATAACTTTGTTTATAATCTCTTTAATTGGTAGGTGATCTATTTCAATAACATGATGAGAACTCTCTATATAACCGTATTCTCTTCTTTTTATAAATGATATAATATCGGTATCAAAATTATCTGCTTTTATATCCCTGATTAAGACTCTCTCTTTTTTGCTTGATAATAATCTCTCTTTTATTGTTGTTATATTGGCTTTCAAATATATACAAGTTGTATTGGTTTTAATTGTAATTTGATTTTCTTTAGTTAACAGCGCCCCTCCTCCAAGTGAGATAACAACAATATCTCGGTTAGATTTATGCTTAGATATTATTTCGGCCAAAGTAATACGCTCCTTATCTCTAAAATCGTCCTCTCCGTAATTTGCAATTAGATCGTTGACGCTAGTCAAATATTTAGATTCAATTACTCTATCTAGATCATAGTGTTTGCAGAAAAGCTCTTTTGCTAATAAAGATGCAACAGTACTTTTCCCAACTCCCATAAAGCCAGTAAATGAAATAATCATAATCAATTTGTTTTAAAAGAGAGTAGGGGAGTCATTAATCTCTGGAGATAAAGTTGTTTGATTGTCGATACTATCTATATTATCTTCTATTTGATCTTCTGGAGTGTCAATAGGTTCAATAATAGGTGTTTCAAAAGCAATGAGATCAACCTCATATGTAGTTAACCTCTTACCTTTAGCTTTATAACCTTTACATGCAATGAACTCTTCTGAGTTAATTAGTTCATCATCACGCTTAGAGTGTTTACCACCATATATTATTTTGACGACAGGTATCTTATCACTAGAAATATCTACTAATAAAGATCCAGAAGTATCACTAATAAAGGATTGTATAGAGTTATTGCTAGATTCAAAGCAAAATCTTTTTAAATAATAGAATTTAGATTCACCATCAATATAAATTGCGGTATATATTTTGGCTGAATCTAATTTTTCTATGTGAATTATATCTCCTTGATATCTATTACTTAAATCAAAATTTGTTGTATAAAAATCCCCACTTTTGCAAATTACTAATATCTGATCGTCAGGGAGAAACTCACCAAGGTATAAACCTCTAGAGTCTGTATTTAATCTATTTATGTCGTTATCAAACCAGATTTTTATACCACCAAATTGGGATATCCCTTTTGATTTTAGCTGAATTTTGTGAACTGGATTTTTTGTTAAAATATTACCCATTGATGAGCGACCCTTTATGCTTAAATCTGCAAAATCATATTCGAATATAAGTTTCTTTAGCTTAGGTCTGGGTTTAAGAAATATTTTAAGTGTTTCTGCTTCTCCATTGGTATTTGCTGTAAACCACAGAAGAGCACTCCCCTCTTTACCTTGAGTGATATCGTACTCTTTATCTCTTGTAACACCTGTCACAGCAAATCTTTTAATGTAGTATGGTCCAGATTTGCCATGTCTATAAACAGCATTATAGATTGTTCTCTCATCGTTCTTTATAAATGGAGAAATATGTACTATGTCTTTGCCAAAAAATTGTTTTTCAGATATTTTAGTTATGTAGTATTTCCCAGTTTTTAGAAAAACAATTATATCATCAATATCTGAGCAATCGCATACAAACTCTGCTTGATCATCTCTTTTTAGATCCATTCCTGCAAAACCTTCTAGTCGGTTCACATAAAGCTTAGCGTTTGTTGCTACAACTTTACTCGCTTCAATAGTTTCAAAGCAAGATATTTCTGTTTTTCGAGGATATAAATCTCCGTATTTTTTCTTTAATAATTTAAAATGATCAATTGTATAATTAACAATATTTGCTAGATTATTTTTTACTGCTTCAATCTCTTTTTCTATTTTTTGTATAGCATCTTCTATTTGCTTAACATCAAAAACAGAAATTTTCCTAACAGGTTTTTCTACTAATCGTAATACATCCTCTTTTTGAACCTCTCTTTTTAAATAGGTCTCAAATTTTTTAAGTTCTAGATGGATATCATTTAACTGAATCTCCCACGAATCTCTATCTGTCTCTAATAGTTTGTAGATCTTTTTTTCGAAGAAGATCTTCTCTAAAGAGGAGTAGTGCCAGCTATCAAGTAGTTCTGACAATCTAATTTCTAACTCAAGTTTTAGTAGACTTTTTGTATGATCTGTATTATATTTAAGGATATAGTCAACTCCAACAAAATGTGGCTCATTATCTATAATTACGCAAGAGTTTGGTGATATAGAGATTTCACAATCGGTAAAAGCGTATAGAGCATCTATTGTTTTATCTGGAGACACATCGTTGTGTAGATGAACTAAAATCTCAGCTTCTGCAGAAGTGTTATCATCTACTTTACGTATCTTGATTTTTCCTTTATCATTAGCTTTTAAAATAGACTCTATTAGTTTGCCTGTTGTCTGACCAAAAGGGATTTCGTTTATAACTAATGTTTTTTTATCTAATTTATTGATTTTAGCCCTAACCTTTACAGTAGACCCTCTTAATCCATTGTTATATCTAGAGAAATCGGCCAAACCTCCAGTAGGGAAATCTGGATAAATCTCAAAGGATTCTCCATTTAAATATTTTATAGAGGACTCTATTAATTCATTAAAATTGTGAGGTAAGATTTTAGAGGCCATACCAACAGCAATTCCCTCAACTCCCATAGTGAGCAAAAGAGGGAATTTTGCAGGTAAATGCATTGGCTCATCATTTCTACCATCGTATGATTTAATCCATTTAGTGGTTTTAGGATTAAATAATACGTCGTTAGCAAATTTGCTCAACCTTGCTTCTATATATCTTGGAGCAGCAGAACTGTCGCCAGTTAATGAGTTTCCCCAGTTTCCTTGACAATCTACAAGTAAATCTTTTTGACCCAATTGCACTAATGCGTCTCCTATTGACGCATCTCCGTGTGGGTGAAATTGCATTGTATGACCAATAATATTTGCAACTTTATTGTACCTGCCATCATCCATTCTCTTCATTGAGTGGAGAATTCTGCGTTGTACAGGTTTTAATCCATCATTAATATGAGGGACTGCTCTTTCTAATATAACGTAGGAAGCGTAATCTAAGAACCACTCTTTGTACATCCCTGTAAGTTTGTACTTTTTGCCGCCCTCATTAATTAGTTTATCATACTTGCTATTTTCGTTTTTACTACTCTCTTTGTCAATAAACAGAGTCTCCTCCGATTCTAATTCAAAGTCAAGGTCTTTATTACTCATCTGTGATAATTGTGTCTAATCTTGAATATATCCAAATTGTTTGAGTTTATTCTGATCTTCTCTCCAATTGGGATTAACTTTTACAAATATCTGTAAAAATACCTTTTTTTCAAAAAAGCTCTCCATATCTATTCTAGCCATGGTGGCCACTTTCTTTAGCATGCTTCCCTCTTTACCAATAATTATCCCTTTTTGAGAGTTTCTTGATACATATATTATTGCCTGTATATTGTAAATATCTGATTTCTCTTCAAATGCCTCTATTGAGACTTCTGTGCAATAAGGAATCTCTTTATCATAGCTTACTAGAATTTTCTCTCTAATAATTTCGCTAGCAAAAAAACGGAGATTTCTATCGGTAAACATATTTTTATCAAACCATGCTGGACTATCGGGTAGAAAATCTACAATTTTTTGATATAAAGATGTTAGATTAAATTTCTCTTTTGCCGAGATAGGGAATATGTGTGCTTTAGGTATAAGCTCACTCCATTTAATATATAGTTGTTCAAGATCCGTTTGATTACTCAAGTCAATCTTATTGATTACTAATATAACTGGGATCGATATTTTATTTAATATGTCTATATATTCAATATTTTTATCTGATTTTTCTATTACATCAGTAACATATAAGATAATATCTGCATCAGAAATAGCTCCTTTTACAAAGCTCATCATGCTCTCTTGAAGTTTGTAATTTGGCTTTAGGATGCCAGGTGTGTCGGAATAGACAATTTGATGATCTTCTCCATTCACTATTCCCATTATGCGGTGCCTTGTAGTTTGAGCTTTTGATGTAACTATAGATAGTCTCTCTCCTACAAGAGCATTCATAAGAGTAGATTTGCCAACATTAGGGTTACCTATAATGTTGACAAATCCAGATTTATGCTTAATTTCATTAGTCATATGAACCCATTTTTAACATAGCAACTTCTTGTTCTGTTAAAAATCTCCATTGTCCTCTTTTAAGATTCTTTTTAGTTAGTCCAGCAAAGAGAACTCTGTCAAGTTTTTTAATTTTATATCCTAAATGTTCAAAAATTCTTCTTACAATTCTGTTTTTACCAGAGTGAATCTCAATGCCAACCTGACTATTATCGTTATCTACATAAGATAAAGTATCTGCAAAAATAGTCCCATCTTCTAAATCAATACCCTTAAGGATAGTCTCAAAATCTGGAGCAGATAGATTTTTATCTAAGAACACATGATAGATTTTTTTCTGATTATATGAAGGGTGAGTAAGTTTTTCTGCTAGTTCCCCATCGTTTGTTAGAAGTAATACCCCTGTTGTCATCTTATCTAATCGTCCAACTGGGAAAACTCTTTGGTTACATTTGCCTTCAATCAGATCCATTACAGTTTTTTCTGCATGAGGGTCAGACATTGTTGTGACAAAATCTTTAGGTTTATTAAGTACTATATATACTTTTTCTTCTCCCTTTAATCTTTCTCCGTTAAATCTTATATCATCATTGTAGGATACTTTGGTACCCATCTGAGTAATAACCTCCCCATTGACTGTTACCAAGCCTGCTTGGATATACTCATCGGCTTCTCTTCTAGAGCAGATACCTGAGTTTGCAATGAATTTATTTAATCTAACTAATCCATCATTCCCAATAGATAATACTTTTGGTTTTCTAGATCTTATAAATGGTTTAGAGTCACGTTCTTCTTTATTAAATGGTTTAGAGTCACGTCTCTCTCTATTAAATGGTTTAGAGTCACGTCTCTCTCTATCAAATGGTTTAGAGTCACGTCTTTCTCTATCAAATGGTTTAGAGTCACGTCTCTCTCTGTCAAATGGTTTCGATACACGTCATTCTCTTTCAAAGGGTTTAGAGTCACGTCTTTCTCTATCAAATGGTTTCGATTCACGTCTTTCTCTATCGAAAGGTTTAGAGTCACGTCTCTCTCTGTCAAATGGTTTCGATTCACGTCTTTCTCTGTCGAAAGGTCTTGATTCTCTTCTTTCTCTGTCAAATGGTTTAGAGTCACGTCTCTCTCTGTCAAATGGTTTAGAGTCACGTCTCTCTCTGTCAAATGGTTTCGATTCACGTCTCTCTCTATCGAAAGGTTTAGAGTCACGTCTCTCTCTGTCAAATGGTTTCGATTCACGTCTCTCTCTATCGAAAGGTTTAGAATCACGTCTTTCTCTGTCGAAAGGTCTTGATTCTCTTCTTTCTCTGTCAAATGGTTTCGATTCACGTCTCTCTCTATCGAAAGGTTTAGATTCTCTTCTTTCTCTGTCGTATGGTTTAGACTCACGTCTCTCTCTATCATACGGTTTAGACTCACGTCTTTCTCTGTTAAATGGCTTCGCATCACTGCGATCTGATGCCTTGTCTTTACCAAAAGCCCCGGCTCTGGTACGACTTTTAAAATTGTTATTCTTCATGTATAAATAATTCGCTGCAAAGTTATGTTAATAACATATATTTTCCTACTTTTACATGATTATATAGTTAAAATATTAAAAATGAAACAATATATTGTCTCATTATTAAATAAAATGGGGCTAAATCCTCTTATGAAAGAGAACTTCACCGTCTCTTTAAGGTCTATAGCAAGTAGTAAATTAAGGTCATCATTAACAATTTTGATTATAGCTATTGGAATAATGTCATTGGTTGGTATTCTAACGGCTACAGATTCGTTAAAGGCTCTTATGGATGAGAATTTTGGAAGAATGGGTGCTAACTCATTTTCTATTAGGTCTCAATTTGCAGAGAGCCAATCGGCTGTAAAAACAAGACAAATTAACAGAAGAAATATTACCTATAATCAAGCAGTTGCTTTTGTGGAGAACTATTCTGTCCCATCTATTAAGACAATTTATGCTAATGTTCTATTTAATTCTGTGGTTAAGTATGGTTCAAATAAAACGAATCCAGTTGTTAGAGTTATAGCTACTGATGATAATTATTTTGATTTTAGTGGAATTAAAATAAAAAGTGGAAGGAATATAAATTTTAGAGATTTGGAGTCTGCATCATTTTCTGCAGTAATAGGATCTTCTGTTGCTAATTCGTTATTTAAGTCTGGGACAGATCCTATTGGTGAGAGTATTTTAATTGGTTCAGTAAGGTATGAGGTCATCGGTGTTTTAGAATCGCAAGGTTCTGCTTTTGGAGGTGGTGCTGATTCTCAGATATATATTCCAGTATCTAATGCTAGATCTATTTTTGTAAATGACAATACTTTTTTCGTAATAGGTGTTGTCCCTAGTGTTGGTATTAATCAGCAGGAGGCAATTGATGCAGCAGAGCAGTTATTTAGATCTATTAGACGCTTATCACCTTCGGATGTTTCAGATTTTAGAGTTACAAAATCAGATGCGTTTTTAGAGGATATATCAAAAGTAATGATGTATGTGACTATTGCTGGATTTGTTATTGGTATAATTACTCTATTGGGTGCAGCTGTGGGGTTGATGAATATAATGCTTGTCTCTGTAAAAGAGAGAACAAGAGAAATAGGTACAAGAAAAGCTTTAGGAGCTAATTCTAAAACAATTAAGCAACAGTTTTTATTTGAGTCTATAGTAATAGGTCAAATGGGTGGATTATTGGGTATCTTTTTTGGAGTTATCATTGGAAACCTTGTAGCAATGTTAATGAAGAGCCCTTTTGTTATTCCTTGGTTTTGGATTTTTGCTGGAGTTTTAGTTTGCTTGTTAGTTAGCGTATTGTCAGGTTATATCCCTGCTGTAAAAGCCTCTCGCCTTGATCCTATAGAGGCTCTAAGGTATGAGTAGTTTACCTCAATCTAAATATATATGTAATTGTTCCTTCTTGAACAGATGGTGCCGATGCGCTTAAATTGAACTTTGCCTTAAGAGCTGCTTTTCTTGATGCTTCCCAAAGAGTTTTATCCTGCACTGTTGTACCTGTAACACCAGGTGTTGCATTTAGTACATTACCATATTGGTCAACGGATATTCTAACTACGACTCTTCCAGATTTATTTACAGTATATTCTGGTGCTGGGAGCGATCCCATAATGCTTCTTCCTGCTAACTTTGCCTGAGGTTCTCCTTCTGTAGAACCAGTTTGAGTGTTACCAGATGCGTGACCAGCCTTTATCGTTTCTGTAGATTTTTGTGCTACTTGTGGTGCAAGAGAGTCAGCATTTTGCTCAGATGGAAATAGAGCTCTCCTATCGATAGGTTTTTCTCTTGGTGGTTCAAATTGTTCAACATCTCCTCGATCTCCCATAGTTGACTGAGCTCCTCTATTCTCTCCTTCTCCTAATAAATTAGATTCGGACCTCTGAACAAGTCTAACCTCATCTCTTTTACTTGGATTTTCTACTCTTGGTTGATGACCAGATCTAACTTGAATTGGTTTAGGAGGTTCGAGTTCAAAATCCACCTCTATGCCAGTTTCTGCAGGAGGTGGATATATAACCTTAAAGCCTGTATTAAAGAAAAGAGTCAGAATTGCAATATGAAATATTGCAGTTAGAGAAAATCCTATAAGTTTGGATTTACTTTGACTCTCATTAAACTTCTTTAATTTTTGGCTCATAAATACTATGTCTTTAGAAATGTGATATTATCTTTCTGGGGCTGTTGCTAATATTATTCTATACTGATTTCGTTTTGCAATATTCATAATATTTACTACTTGTTCCATTGGAACGGTTTTGTCTACATGAAGAGAGACAGTTGGTTCTTCTTGTTCCATTAACTCCTGTTGTAGCATAATTTCAATTTGGTTTAATGGAATTGGAGCATTATTGCCATTTATATGGTAAGAGAAGGTATTGTTATTCAAATAGTGTTTAATAGATACACTTACCATAGGTTTTGCCGCAATTTGGTTTGTGCTTTTGGGTAGTAGAAGTTTTAGTGCATTAGGGTTTACAAGTGTAGATGTAACCAAGAAAAATACTAATAGCAAAAAAACTATGTCAGTCATAGATGACATATTAAAAGATGGATTAACCTTTGATCGTCTTTTTATAGCCATAATTTTATTTATTTGCTGGTTCGTGAAGAAGATCCATAAACTCTATTGTATTACTCTCCATTTTATATACAATATTGTCTATTCTAGCAGTAAGATAGTTGTAACCAAAATATGCAAAAATACCTACTATAAGTCCAGCTACTGTAGTAACCATTGCTGTATATATACCTCCGGATAGTAGAGTAATGTCAACATTACTTCCTGCTTGAGACATATTGTAAAAAGCCTGAATCATTCCAATAACAGTCCCTAAAAATCCAATCATAGGAGCGCCGCCAGCAATTGTTGCTAAAATAGGTAATCCCTTCTCTAGGCGTGAAACCTCTAGATTTCCCATATTTTCGACAGCTGTTTGTATGTCATTAAGTGGCCTTCCTATTCTCTCAACACCTTTCTCAATTAATCTAGCAATGGGAGTCTCCTGTGTTTGACACAGATTTACTGCAGCTTTAATTTTGCCTTCATGGATATAGTCATGAATATTTCTCATGAAATTTTCATCTATTTGAGAAGCTTTTCTAATAGCCCACCATCTTTCGCCAAAGATATAAAGAGTTAATATAGATAGAGCAAGTAAAGGAAGCATAATCCAACCACCCTTAAATGCCATCTCAATTAAAGAAAAAGAGAGTTGTTCCGATGTTGGAGGAATTTGAGCTACAGCGTCGGTCATGTCTACTCCATTGATTGTGAGAATGTTGATAATCATAGGTTTCTGTATGTTGTTAACTTATTAATATATTTAGTCTATAATGTGAGCAAAAATACAATAATTGGGCCATTATACAAATAATGACCCAATATAGGTTTGCTAAAAATAGTAATTAAATAACTCTTTTTTCTATGTAAACAGAGTTCATAGAATTGAGTAGACCTATATAATCTATAGTAAACTCAATTAAGTCTCCAACTTTATATTTTTGACTGTTTTTTCCAAGATCGTAGACAAACATGTCTGAACTGCCTCCAACATATTCAATATTTGGATCTGTAGGAAAAATGTTCTTAATATTATTATCAAGCAACCCCATATCTATAAGAGCTCTATAGCTTTTTTGGCCGATATTGTCTGGGTTAATAGTGTATGAATCACCCTCTAAATTAGTTCCAAAGTCTCCTGTTGGAACTTTAGGTTTCTCCTTCAGCTCTATAATTTCTGCATACAATTTAAAAACATCGTTGTGCATACCGTCTATAATTGAGTTGTTATACACATTTGTTCCTAAATAAAGAGTCTCTCCAACTCTAAAGTGATTGATATCTTTAGGAAGTTGGTGTGTGAAAATCAGAGGAATAGTTACAGAAGATCCACCTGATATATATTTAAGTTTTGTGGAGAATTTCTCTTCTATAATCTGCTTAAAAAGAGTTAGTTGAATTAACTTATCTTCGTTTGGTAGTACACCATATAGGCATGATAGGTTTGCACCAATACCAATCACATCGATATTATCTAACTTGTGGATCTTATAATAAAAGTCTATAAGCTTATCTCTAAGTACGCCCTCTCTAAGTTCGCCAAGTTCCACCATAATGATAACTTTATGGATCTTGCCAACTTTTTTAGCCTCTTGAGATAATAATTCCACTGTAGAGATGTGTGTGTTAATACTAACATCGGCATATTTGATAATACCCTTAATAGCTCTTTTTGCCGGGGGTTTTATGTATATTGTTTCAATATTAGGATTAATACTTTTTACAGCTTTTAGATTATATACTCTGGAATCACATATCTGCTTAATCCCAAGATTTAAAATTTCTGAAATATACTCTTTGTGACCACATAGAACTTTGGTTACAATCGACCAATCTACTTTATGAGTATTAAAGAGCTTTTCTAGAAATATATAGTTGGATTTTAGTTTAGATCTATCTAATGTAATGTATGCCATTATTCTTTGATTAGTCTCATTTCTAGGTATTTATTTGTAAAGCCTAGTTTTTCATAAAGCTTTTTTGCTGGATTATCGGCTTCTACATGGAGAGCAATACTTCCGTTGCTATTTTTAATTGCTTCATTCATAAGTTTTTTGCCTATGCCCATACCTCTGTAGTTACTGTCAGTAGCAATGTATACTAAAATATTTTCAGGAATATATCCTTTCATACCTGTTTGATTAACAATTACTACTCCAACAATTTTATCTTCATAATGAGCAACAACAATAAACCCTCCGAAAGAATTAATTTGCGTTGTAGCGTACTCGATGCATTTTATGATCTGATCTATAGGATCTCCGTACTGCTCCAAACTGGTGTATAAAAAGTTAGCAATAGATTCTTTAGCTTGTAAATCTGGTTTTAATTCTGGGGAATAGATTTTTGTTGTAATTTTCAAAACGTATAAATTTAGTTAATAATATGTTAAACTAGTCGCTATCATCTTTCTTAATTAAGAAATAGCCACCTGCAAGAGAAATAATCAGAGCTGCTAGACCTATATTAGAGATTCCATCAGAATCATTAAAGTCATAAGCTATTAATTTTCTTCCAATAGCAATTAATCCAATCAATAAAATATTCAGAACTTTAATTGAGTGTTTTTGAACATATACTGTGAATGTATCAATTAGCTCTATTGCAATCAAAATATTGAAGAATACAGGAAGAACCTCTTTTAGTAATGCATTGGAGATAAATAGTCTGCTATCGTCGTTATTTCCTTTAAACATAGCTATTGCAAATTGATATAAAAGCTCAATGATCTCTATTGCTATGTAACTTATTAGGATGATTACTAAAACGGTAAAAACTATTTTTTCAAATCTCTTTATTAATTGTATTATCATTTTTGGCTATTTTAAAATATTAACATTTTTATATTAGTTATGTTCATTCTAAATATAATCTATGAACAACTTTCCATTAAGGTGATCTATTTCGTGTTGAAAAATGACAGCCGTGTAATCTTCAATCATTTCTACAATCCGGTCACCTTTAGTGGAGTAGTACTCTACTAAAATAGAGTATGATCTTTTCTTTGTATCTCCTCTTCTATTAGGAATGGATAGGCATCCCTCTTGACAGGGTTGAGTTTTTTTTGAGTACTTTAAAATTCGGGGATTAATATAAGACTCTAATGGTTCTCCTTCTTTGTCAAATCTCTTAACGATAATTATGTTTTTAGATATCCCAACCTGTGGGGCAGCCAATCCAACTCCTTTTGTTAATGAGTCTTGAAGTGTGCTTTTCATTCTCAAAATTAGGTTTGAGACAAAAGGATCATCTTCATTTATAAAAATGGGTAGAGCTTGAGCTCGTAGTATTGATGAGTCTCTTTTATTGTCTATGGATAAAACTCTTAAAGGATATGTTGAGTCTTTTTCCATAATTATAGTTATCTCTTCACTAGAGAAAGAGCTAATATACTGTTTGGGAGCAACTGACCTGTAAAATACGCCACATGCATTGACTATTATAGCAATAGTAATAATAATAACCCAAATAATACTTTTTTTCATAATTGACTATTTTTTATAGCGATATGATGCTTTTCTTAGTCTATCCATTATTGCTATACCAATACCATTTTCTGGAACCTCTTCTGTAACGATTACATCAATAGCTTGATCTTCTTCTAACTTGTGTAAAATACTAAAAAGATTTGAGGCAGCCTCTTTTAAATCACTATTTTTTGATAGAAATTCTATTATTCCGTAGCCATCTGGGGATTTACCGCTAAATGAGATAAATGCTTTTTTATTTTTTTCTGTCTTAGATAGATTGTCAATTTGTTCAGAAGATAGCTCAGATTCAATAAAAATTGGTTTATCTGGACTATAGTGAGATTTTAGTAATCCAGGAGATTCTAAATGCATCGAGTCTTTTTTGTGTTTAGACAGAGGAAGTACCTCTAACAAATTATCTGCAGTGATATATCCTTCACGCAAAATAACAAATCCGTCTTCTTTTAAGGTAATAACAGTTGACTCAATCCCTATATCTGTTGATCCTCCATCTAAAACATAATCAACTCCTTTAAGTTGCTTTATTACATGGTCGGCTTTGGTGGGGCTAATCTTTCCAAATTTATTTGCACTTGGTGCTGCAATAGGTCTTCCGCTTGTAGATATTAGAGAGAGTGCTATTGGATTGTTGGGCATTCTTATGCCAACAGTATTTAATCCAGATGTAACAATATTTGGAACAAGAGAGCTCTTGGGTAGAACTATAGTTAAAGGGCCAGGCCAGAACTTTTCTGCGATTTTATATATTCTGGGGTCCTTTGAGGTTGTTAGTAGCTCAATATCGTTAATATTTGATATATGTACAATTAGAGGATCGAATGATGGTCTCTCTTTTTCTATAAATATTTTGGCAACGGCCTCTGGATCAAGGGCATTAGCTCCTAATCCATATACTGTTTCTGTAGGAAATGCTACTAATTTTCCTTCTTTTATTGCTTCTGCTGCTTCAAAAATTTTATCTTTTGAGATATTCGGTTCAATCATATTTTGTAGTCTGTCAAAGCTACAAAGGTACAAAAAATAAATTTTATCAGAATTCTAATTTATAGCTAATGAATGGCAGTATGCTTTTAAAGTAGTCATTTTCAATCATCTGTTCTTTGATATTATATTTTTTCCCCATGTACTCTTTACCAATTATATTTTTAATCTGAAAAGCTAACATAGAAGAGCTTTTGGTGTGATTGATTCTATATGTAATTGTAGCATCAGTTGCATATTCTATTGATGAGTTTCTATAATTAAATGCAGATTCTGTATTATATATGATATCTTGAAAGTGATTGGAAAGATGATTGTCAACCTCTTGTCTCCACTCTGGTCCTTTTATCGAAAACTTTAAGTTTATACCCAATAAATTTTTATTCTTAATATTAATCTCTTTTCCAAATAATAAATTTACTGCATACTTTCCATTGTATCTTGTTCTTTTTTTGATATGATCAACTCCTTGATAGGATGAGTTATATATGGAAATAGTACTTAAGTAGTAGAATCCTAAATTTAAAAATCTCTCTAAAGTAATGTCAATACCCATATTTTGTCCTGTTCCTCTATTAACTAAGGCTTTATTAAGCGTCCATTCATCTTTAAAATTAATTGTTGAGTAGCTGCTAGACTCTTCAACTGGAATATCGTATAAAAATTGATAATATGGCTCTATTTTTATACGAGTGTATCTATTAATAAGTTTATCATATGATAATATAAAATGGTTTGATTTTGATAGTTTTAATTTTTTGTTTGGATGTGATATTGTACCATCATCGGCTTCCTTCTGTATATAATAAATAAATAACATCTCAGTTTGACTGTGTTTTCCAAAGCCAAATGATAGAGAGCTATTATGTGAAAAATTATATTTTATTGAAGCTCTTGGTTCAAGTAAAGTTTCATTATTTAATGAAAAATTGGATAGACTCAATCCTGTAGAGATTTCCAATTTATTGGATATTATTCTTTTATTTTGAATGAATAGATTATTTAGTATAGCATTACCACTCCCTTTCATAAAGTTTTGATAGCTTAAATAGCTATAATCTATTGCGTCACCGTTTAAGTTAAAAGATAATATTTTAGAGCTTAATCCGAGTTTAATTGTAGAATTTGAAGTTATCTTATTTTGATAGTTTGAGAAAATAGAAATAGATCTTTGGATATTACTAATATTGTGTATTGGTAAAATTCTAATTGAATCAATATCATTAAATCTAAGTTTTTCACTATATAAGTGACCAGAGTAGCTTGTCCCAACTCCAGACTCTATGAAACTTTTTGGATTTATGGATTTTTTTAATATTAATCCAGTAGCACCCATGTCGTAATTAAATCTCATGATTTTTTTATTATGGGTGTATATCCATTTATCTGGATCATCACTCCCTTTAATAGTACTTTTTGATAAACCTCCTATTCCCCATACAGATATAGCTCCTTTATTTATTGGATAATTAATTTTAAATGATAAATCTTGATAGATTGGTAGTTCATTACTCTCTTTTGTCTCGGGAAGGAGTTGAAAAACTAATCCCATAGTTGAGTACCTATAGTTAAATAGGTATGAGCTACCATTGTTCGCAATTATTGGACCTTCCGATGAAAATTCTATTCCTTGAACACCTATCTGAAATGAGTGTTCATTTTTTGATGGATTTCCATTTCTAAATTTAAGATCAAATACTCCAGAGAATGCATTTGAATATTCAGACGGAAATGCTCCAGTGAAAAAATCGGAGTTGCTTAGCATCTGACCACTAAATATTGTTAGGCCACCTCCACCGGCAACATTAGATTCAGAAAAGTGATTTGGACGCGGGATATCTATACCTTCTAAACGCCACAGTATTCCTTTGGGAGCATTGCCTCTAATAATGATAGCATTATTGGTTGCACTTGCGGGTATTACTCCTGCATAATTAGCCGCCATTCTGGCAGGGTCATCAATTGCTCCAGCAAATCTTCTAGCCTCCTCTACAGAGAATGTTCTTGAGCTAACAAATGCCATATTGTTCTGAGATCTTGATTTTTCTAAATCTGGAGTTACTGTTAATGTATTGAGAGTGAATACATCTTCATCCATCAGTATTTCTAAATATAACTCTTTTCCAGATGTTAATAATATTGAATTAATATATTGTTTTTATATCCAAAATATTGAATCTCTATATTATGTCTGCCAATTGGGATATTTTTTAATTCAAAATTCCCATTTATTGAAGATAATGTGTGTCGATTAATTCCAGGAATATGGATTATGGCCCCCTCTAATTTTATTCTACTCTCTTTATCGAGAATAACACCTCTTATAGATTGCGTTATTTGAAGATTTGATACATTGTCAGATGCTAATAGAGGATCTATTTTTAGAGAGAATATGATAGTGATTACGATAGAGTAATATAATAGCCCTTTTTTCATTATTAGTATTCTTTTATAAATTCTTTTTGGAGATATAGGAATACCTTAGACGAAAAGGCTAGTTAATTTGTTGCACCGAAAAACGTTTTTTTGAAAAATAGATATAATAGTAGAGAATGAAGTAGGTTAATGATCCAAAGATTGCAATTGAAGCACCTGATGGAGTATTTATTAGATATGATATTGATAGTCCGCTAAATGAAAAGAATATACCAAATGCAATAGAAATGATTATCCTGTTTTTGAGGTTTTTAGTTAAAAGAGAGGCGGTAGCTGTGGGTGCTGTGAAAAGAGCTAGGATTAATATTATTCCAGCGGACTTCATTAATATTATAATTGATAAAGAAATCATAATATATAATATATTATCTAGTAGCTTTACGTTAATGTTTGCTATTTTACTAAATTCACTGTCAAAAAGATAGCATTTCCAGTGATTGAAAAATAGTATAATTGTCAACACTATTACCAATGTGAATAGAGCCATTACAATCAAATCTGGTTTGTTAACGGTGAGAATATTACCAAAAAGATAGGATGTTAGTTCTGGAGGATAGCCAGGAGTCAAAAAAATAAATAGGATGCCCAATGACATACCAAGAGCCCATAATAGACCGATAAATACGTCTGAATTAGACTTTCCAGATCTATTAATGTGACCTATAGCTAATGACGAAAGTATTGAGAAAGCAAAAGCTCCATATAAAGGCTCGAAACCTAATAGAAAACCAAGACCAACACCACCATAAGACGTATGCGCTATCCCTCCACTCATCATAACTAGTTTTTTTTCAACTATAATTACTCCAACAATACCACACACTATACTTGATAGTATAGATGTAATTATTGCATATTGTATAAATTGATATTGTAATATTGATTCCATGCTAATTATGATCTTTTAGAACTCTATGAGGAACTCCGTGAGCAATTAGGTCTATATGGCACCCATAAAGAGATTTAGATACATCTAGGCTTATTTCACTATCTCCATGATAAACTAATGTTCTATTTAGACATGCAAGAGTTTTGATATAGGAAGATACAGCAATGGTGTCGTGAGTAACCATAACAATAGTCTTGCTTTTATTTAGCTCTTTTAGTATATCAAATATGGCATCACGAGATTTTGTATCCACATTTGCGGTGGGTTCATCCAGGAAAATTATTTGAGGATCTGTTGACAGTGCCCGTGCTATAAGCATTTTTTGAAATTCACCGCCAGACAGTTCAGATATTTGCCTTTTTTTTAAGGGTGATAATCCTACTAATTCTATATATTTTTCTGCTATTTTATAATGAGTGCTATTGTATTTAAAAAACGGAATAAATGAAGATGGAGTCAAGCCCATCAGCACTACTTCTAAAACGCTAATAGGAAACTTTTTGTCTAAATTAATAACTTGAGGAACATAACCTAATGTTGTTCTTTTTTTTGCTGGAGTATTAATAATTATTTCTCCTTTTTGAGGTTTGATTAGGCCAAGAATAGATTTTATTAAAGTTGTCTTACCTCCTCCATTTGGTCCAATAACTCCTAGGAAATCAAGCTCTTTTACATTAAAAGATATGTTTTCAAGAGCTTGATTATTATCATACCAAACAGAAAGATTATTGACTGAAATAATATTGTTACTCATCTATTTGGTTTATTTCATGTATTGTGAAAGAGTATTGATCATTAATTTCATATTGTCTATATAATCATATGATAATGGCGCTAATTGAATAGCTACACCACCAATCTCTCTTGCAAATGATTGAGATTGTTCACTTGAGATCTCTGACTGATGAAAAATAACTTTGATATTCTCTGATTTAGCAATATCAATCATCATTTTTAATCTTTGAGCTGTAGCCTCTTTTCCATTGTGCTCTAGAGCATACATAGTAAGATTATAGTCATCAGCTAAATACCCAAATGCTGGATGAAATACAATAAAACTTCTATTTGATAACTCTTTTGTTTTTTCAACTAAAAGACGATCTAATTCATCAAGTTCTGTTAAAAATTTATCGGCATTAATTTTATATTTGCTACTGTTTTCTGGATCTATGAGTGAAAGTTCCTCTAAAATAATTTTGACCATTACTTTTACTCTTTTAGGAGATAACCAAATGTGGCCATCTCGTTTTCCTGGAGCAAATTCTCTTTCGGGGTATATCTTTGAGACCTCTTTATGAAGTTCTACTATCTTTAATTCTCTGTTTTGAGAGATCTTAGGAATAATGTTGGTTTTTTCTGTAGGCACGCCTATTGAGAAGAAAATGTTGGCATCATTAAATTTCTCTAGAATCATTGGTGTTGGTTGATAATTAGCGGGGCTACTGCCAGGAGGAACAAGAACAACAACTTCGGCAAGATCTCCAACTATAGCATCGACAAAGGCTTTTTGGGGAACAATTGTTAATGCTATTGTTAGTTTGTTGTTTTTAGATGGTGTGTTACAGCTATTTATAAATAGAGAAAATGCGAAAATTAGTGCAATAAAGCTATATTTTTTTATCATGTTATTAGTTTTTTAAGTTGTTTGCACATAAGGACAAATAAATTCAAATTATGTTCATATTATTTGCAAGAACATTTATTAAAAAATAGTTGTTTGTATAGATCAAAGCTCTCTTTTAGGATTTTAATTGCAATCTCTTTTCTTTGAAAATCTTTAACAATAACTGTTTTATTCTCCAATTTAGTATAATCTTCAAAAAAGTTTAGAATTTCTGTGCGAGCATGTTTTGGTAGCTCTGATATATCATTAAAATGGCTTACGCTTGGGTCCCCAGATGCTACCGCGATTAGTTTGTCATCGGCTTCACCATTGTCTAACATTCTCATGACTCCAATAATCTTTGCGTTAACTATGCATAGTGGAACAACCTCGATTTGAGATAAAATCAAAATATCTAATGGATCCTTATCGTCACAATAGCTTTTTGGGATAAACCCATAATTTGCAGGATAGTAAACAGACGAGTACAGTACTCGATCTAATTTTAGTAATCCACTATCTTTATCTAACTCATATTTTGCTCTAGATCCTTTTGGGATCTCTATAACACCATTTACTATGTCTGGATTTTCAAATTCAGGTTCTACACAGTGCCACGGATTAAAGTTTATGCTCATTTTTGCCTATGTTAATTTATTACAAATGTAATATAAAGTGAATTATTAATTATTTAGTGAAAAATAAAATGTACTACCAATACCTTTTGTTGACTCAAGCCATATCTCTCCATTGAGTAGTTCGATTAAACCTTTGCAAATTGCTAGGCCTAGACCTGTTCCTCCATAAATATGTTGAGTATTATCATTTTCTTGAATGAAACTATCAAAAATTTTCTTTTGCATTGATTGAGTAATACCTATGCCAGTATCTTTAACAAAGAAAATTACTCTAGATTCATGTAGGTATGCCCCTATTTTAATCTCTCCTTTATGAGTAAACTTTATTGCATTACTAACTAAATTTATCAATATTTGATATAGTCTGGTTCTATCTGTATTTATGGATATAGGTTTATCTGGAATCTCTCTTTCAAAATGGATCTCTTTTTTATTGTTTTGAATCTCTTTTAAAAACATAGAAAAAATATCTAGAATTACCTCTTGGACGTCAATTTCGGTTCTATTAATTTTTAATTGTCCAGAGTCGATTTTGGCGATATCAATTATATCATTAATAATATTAACTAAGTGTTTACCATTATTTATAATAATATCTGCGTAGGAATCTATCTCATCTTTAGAAGTATTACTCTCTTTTAGCAAAGAAGAGAATCCAATTATTGCGTTCATTGGAGTCCTAATTTCATGACTAATATTGGCGAGAAAAACAGATTTTAATCTATTACTCTCTTCGGCTTCAATCTTGCTTTTTCGAAGATTTATAGTTGTCTCTCTAAGGATATTGTAATTTTTATTTAGCTCTTTTGTCTTTTCTCTTACCGCTTTTTTTAGAGTGTAAATCCATATAAGAACTAATATAGATATAGTTACAAGAATGAATACAATTAAGTTAATATATTTAAGATATATATTTTGTTGGATATCATATTTTTTAAACCATCTATCTTTAATATTCCTATACTCTTGGCTTGAAATAAAAGTATTGAGCACTTCATTGATCTCAAGGATTAAATCTGTATTTTCTTTAGAAGTAGCAAAACAGTAGTCTGTTGTAAGAATATTAAAATTGGAGTATTCTATTTTTTTCAAGTTCAGTTTATCAATAATATATTGTCCTTGATAGAAACCCATTAAAACGACGCAGTTGACATCTTTAGTGATTGCAAGGTATCTCAGTGCATTTTCTGGGTCTCTCATGACAATAATGGAGTCTGATATGTTATTTGTCAAAACATAATCGTGCATAATGTCTCCATCTTGAACAATAATTATTTTATCTTTAATTTGATCTATTTTATCAATTTGTTGACCTTTTTTATAAAAGGCTCTATGTTGAACTTTTATAAAAGGGTCTGAAAATAGATACTCCTTAGCTCTTTTATCGGAATAGAACATCCCTGACACAAGGTCGATTTCTCCTTTGCTAAGATCCCTTCTTACATTTTTCCAAGTTTTTAATTGAATGTCAATGGTGTAATCTAAATTGCCTAAAACAGATTTAAGAATATCTATATTGAATCCCATTGGAGTGTTCTCCTCGCCTAAATACTCATAAGGAGCAAAACCTTTATCTCCTCCAACTCTTAGTACTTTTTGAGAAAAAACTTCAGAAAAAAAGAGTAGAAAACTTATTAAAGATATTATTCTTAAAATAAGCAGTTTATAAAAATTATTATTGAAAGAAATGTACATTCTAACAGATTGACAATTAGTTATTACAAATATAAAGTATTAGTTTGGATTGCAGATTAAAAAAAAAATATATTTTTGTGCGCTTAATTAATACACTTTATAATTTTTAATCGATGGAAAATATCACCGATTTGATGGCCAGTTCTCATATTCTAAATCAGTTCTGGCTTACTTTTTTAATGGTTATATCAATGGTACTTGTTTCTCGGACATTTGTTGCTGGAACTCGTTACTCGCCAATACTTATTATAGTAGTATTTGGCCTCTTGATGGGTTACATTTTAACAAAAACAGGAGTTGCTACTCCAGGATTACGAGAGTTTCCTATTGTTGATTTTACCAGTAAAGTCACAATTACTGCTCTTATTGCCTCTTTTTTTATGGGGGGACAAGAGATTCGTAAGATAATTAGAAAACAAGAGTTAGAAAAAGAGGATATTGTCATGCCCTCTAATGAAGAGATCTTTTTAGGAACAAAATTTACTCAATTTATGTTTTTAATTAGAGCATTTTTCATTCTCATTGGAATTGAGTCAATGAAAAGAGTAATAGTCTCTCACAATGGTAATGATATGCTTGATTCATTTTATCCTATTTTAGGATATCTTGGATTAGTTGGATCAATCATATTAATTGATTATAGAGCAAAAATTACTAATAAACCTGTCTATATTAGAAAAGGTATTATGGAAACTGCCTCTATTTTATTAATTCTAGTTCTTTCATTTCATATCTCTCAAGCTATTAAACCAATAATAGCACTTCCAGAGATATTTTTTGCTATGATACTATCAGTTGTCGCTGGAATGGCTTTACCTAATTGGAAATTTGGACCAACAATTAGAGCTCTTCTTTTTGCGGGTATTCCAGTAGTTCTAGCTGCTAACTTTATGGTTGGTGGATCTAGAATCGCAGATGCATTCCAATTAACAGGAATGACTGCCGTTCTTTCATATGGTTTCTTTGGTCAACTATTTTGGATGTTTGGTGGATTAGCTCTCTTAATATTCTTTGCTAAAGCCAATAATATTAGAAATCTTGCTCCTGGTATGGCTGGTGCACTATCACATTCTGGATTAACTGGTGCTTGTACAGCTGGTGACTTAGGTCCAGATGCAGGAGTTAGGGCTCCAATAATGATTAATGTCCCTTTTGTTGGCCACATCTTTGTTTTCTCTCTATTGGCTGCTAGTGCTACTGCTCAAAGATTAATTATACCTTATACACTTTTAATTGTTGCATTTGGTCTTTTCTTTACTATTTTATCACTAAGGGTATTAAGAAAAGCACAAGGCAGAGACTCTGTTGAAATTAGAGGCTTAATGCTTTTCTCTTTGGGTTGGCAATTAACTGCAGTATTTGGTGGATTACTGGTTCTTCATCTTGGAAATATTGGAATCAATGAAGCAGTTATGGCAAATTCCTCAGCAATTTCGCATTTTGGATTGTTTGCTGCAATTCAAGGGGGAATGTTTGGAGATCAAGCGGCTAATATGATTGCATTTGTTTTTGCTATGCCATTTTTAGTTCATCCTCTTGTTTTTGGTATTTTTGGTAAGACAGCAGAAAATAATGGAGTTATGCCATCAAAGATAGTATATGTTTTAACAGCAATTGGTATTTTAGGCGTAGTGTACGCACTATTCTTGTAATTGCTATTTATAGGAAATTAGTCATCTTGTTATATCTTTGTATACAAGATGACTATTTTATTAATAGAGGATGATTTAAGGATATCACAGCTAGTTCAGCGTGCTCTAGAACTAGAGGGGTATCGTGTATTGTGTGCTTATGATGGAGTCTCTGGGAAAAAATTTGCTATAAGAAATAGTCCCGATTTAATTATTTTAGATATAATGCTTCCTCTGTACGATGGACTCTCTTTGTGTAAAGAGTTGAAATCGTTAAACATAAATATACCAATATTAATGCTGACAGCTTTAGGATCTACCGATGATAAATTGGATGGATTTGATGCTGGAGCGGATGATTATATGGTCAAACCCTTTGAAATAAGAGAACTGATTGCCAGAGTAAGAGTCTTAACTCTCAGGTATAAAGGAGTTAAAGAGTACTCTTCTATCATTAATTATTCCAATTTAGAAATCAATATTAAGACAAAAGAGGTTAAAAGGGATAATAATCTAATTAAATTAACTCCAAAAGAGTTTAAATTGTTGGAGTTTTTATTAACAAACAGAGAGAGGGTTGTTTCAAAAGTAGAAATAGCACAAAATGTTTGGAATACTCATTACGATACTGGAACAAATTATATAGATGTCTATATAAATTACTTAAGAAAAAAAATAGATTTGGATTATTCTCCCAAACTTATTCATACTAGAGCAGGAATGGGGTTTATTTTTACTAAAGATTATGAAAATACGGACTAAAATAGTATCTCTTTTTGCGATTCTGTTTATGATTATGTTCTCTCTCTTTTCTTCTATTTTATATATATCGTCTAAAAATAGTAGAGAAGTTGAATTTTATAATCTTTTAAAGAGAGAGGCAGTAACAAAGGCTAGTCTTTTTCTTAAATCGGCTGTTGACTCAGTAGTTTTACATGAGATTTATTCGCATAATAGTGAGATAATTGATGAAGTTCAAGTTGCAATTTATAATAGTGATTTTAATTTAATCTATCATGATTCTTACAAGATAGACTTTGTTAAAGAGTCAGAACAGATGTTGAAATCTATTGTAGATAAAGGAGAGCTTTTTTTCTATGTGGATAATTGGCAGGTAGTTGGGATGAGATATTCTCTTTATGGTAATAACTATATTATTACTGCGGCAGCATATGATGGTTATGGCTATAGTAAATTAAATAATTTATTTAACTCGATAGTATATCTGCTATCTTTCTCAATAGTAGTCGTTATTCTATTAGGGTTATTTTTCTCATATAAAATATTATATCCTTTGCGCTCTATATTGGGTAGGATAAAAAAGATTTCTGCAATAAATCTCAATATGAGACTTCCAGTAAGCAGTAATGACGAGATGTCTATTTTATCTAAAGAGTTTAACAAGATGCTAGATAGATTGGAGGAGTCATTTGAGTCTCAAAAATCATTTTTGGCAAATATTTCTCATGAGTTAAGAACTCCTTTAACATCATTGATTATTGAACTAGAATTATTGATTTATAAGGATGTAGATAAATGCGATCCCCAATTAAAATCTATTAATAGCGCACTATCTGATGCAAAAAGAATGGTTCGCTTATTCAATAGTATTTTAGATTTATCTAAGGCTAGTTATGATAAATCAAACATTATTTTTAAGAGCTTGAGAGTAGATGATGTTGTATTTGAGGCAAAAGAGAGTTTAGAGTCTCTAAACAGTGAATATAATATTGATGTTATATATGAGGGGAGTAACTTAGACAGTGGTGACGACTCTTGGTTGATAGTATATGCCAATGATTATCTCTTGAAGATAGCATTTTTAAATTTAATTGAGAACGCTTGCAAATACTCTTTGGATAATAGGTGTGTTGTTGTAATTGGTTTTTTGGATAATAAACTGTCAATAAAATTTTTAGATAATGGAGAAGGCTTTGAAGCGTCCGATTTAGAGAAGGTATTCACACCTTTTTATAGAGGAAGCAATAGCGAAGGAAAAGATGGGTTTGGAATAGGTCTTGCTTTGGTAAAAAAAATAGCGACGCTTCACGATGCAAATATTTATATTGATAAAAATAGTGATAGTGGTGGTTCTATAGTAACTATAATTTTCTAATAAAATTCTAATGGTTTTCTAACGATGCTTTTCTTTATTATCATCTAGTTTTGTGGTATTATTAAAAACTAGGATAGTATGAAAGAGAAAAGAGAGTTAGAAATGTTATTGTCTTATATTCCTCAACTACAGAAATTACCCGTTGTAGAAGTTAGTGAATTTCTATCCCAAGTTGATGAGATATTCTTATTATCTATTTTGGATAAATTCCCATTACATCTTCAGGGTCTAATCGTTGCCGATTTTTCTATAAATAAGCAGATATTCATATACGAGAATAGTAGTGCCAAGAGGTTTTCTCAAATATTTGAAAATATGCCATCTGATAATAGAGCCGATCTTTATCAAGCTTTAGAAAAGGATCAACAAGCATCGTTATTACCTTATTTAACAAAAAAAATTAGAGAAGATGTAATTCAATTAAGCTCTTATCCTCCAGAGACTGCTGGTGGTATTATGAGTACCGATTTTGCAACAGTCATTAAGAGTATGACATGTGCCCAAGCAATTGATAAGGTTAGAGTTGATGCACCATCGAAAAGAACAATATACTATATATATGTTGTTAATGAAGATCTTGTATTACAGGGGTTTGTAACTTTAAAAGATTTGATTATTGCAGAGCCAAGTACTACTGTCGAGGATATTCTTCATACAGAATTTTCATATGTATATGTAGATGAGGATAGGGAGGTTGTTGCACAAAAAATTGAGAAATATGACTTGGTTGCAATCCCTATTCTTAATAGAGACAACCAATTGATTGGGATTGTTACACATGATGAGGCTATTGAGATTATCAGAGCAGAGCATACAGAGGATTTGGAGAAATTCATGGGTATGATTCCAGGAAAGGATGTTGCAGATTACTCTCAAACATCTGTTTGGGCGCACTTTAAAAAGAGAGTAGTATGGACATCGTCATTAGCAATAGTTGGATTAATCTCTGGTATTATTGTACATAGTTATGAAGAGGCTCTTTCTACTCTTATTATACTGGCACTATATATGCCAATGGTTGCAGATACTGGGGGAAATGCTGGAAGTCAGGCTGCTACAGTTGTTGTGCGGGCCTTAGCTTTGGGGCAAATTACTGTCAAAAACTGGTTTACTGTTATTATAAAAGAGGCTAGAATCTCTATTTTACTCGCGTTTGTATTGGGATTAATAGCATTTGGTAAAATTCTTTTTCTCTCTTGGGAAACAGATGTTCCTGAACAATTTAGTCTTTTGTACATTGCAGTTGGTATTTCGATGGCTTTAAGTATCCAGGTGGTCAGCGCTACAGTTATTGGAGCCTCTTTGCCGATTCTTATAAAAAGGATGGGTGGAGATCCAGCAGTTGCAGCTAGCCCTGCAATTACAACAATAGTCGATATTACGGGATTATTAATATATTTTGGAATTGCTACAATAATGTTTTTTTAGTACTAGAAAATTGTATGATGTATCAACCTTTTAGTATATTTGTATATACTTAAACTTATAATTATGAAATGGTTTTGCTATATAAGTAGATTCTACGAAACAATTTGTAGTTCTATTCTCAAATTTATTAAGTATTCATATACTACTGCATCATTTTTTGCGATAGGAGGTATTTTAATATATATGTTCGTTTTGGGGATGTATGTTAAAACAGGGATATCATTGTTATTGGATATTCTAATTGTTATATCTCTAGCTGCCTTATTTTTACTTTCAATAGGTTTGTTTAAATGGTTGTTTAAAAATTTAAAAAAGATTGATACTTTTTTTGGAGCTGTTTTTTTGGCCTCCATATCAATATCCTTTCTTTTACCAGGAGGAGATATGCCTCTATTTTTTCTATTTTTCTTTATTGTAATAGGTTTTTTTATTGGCTTTGCATTAAATAATGGAATAAGAAAAGTAAGTTCAATTTTTTCATTTATAATAGCTATTTCAATTATGTCGATATCTATATACTATCTTTCTATTAGTGGTTATGATGTAGATATCTCAGTTATAAATAAACACTATATTAATAATTCAGATATAAAGTTGGCGCGTATTGAGGATCCATCAAAAAGAGGTGAATATACAGTGAATAAAATCTATTATGGTAGTGGAGATCATAAAAGAAGAGAGGAGTATTCATCTCTTGTTAAAATTAAAACAGAAAAGGTTAATGTAAGTGATTTTTTTGATCAAAAGAGCGGTTTTGCTAATAAAATGCGTAAGATATATTGGGGGTTTGATTCGGATAGCTACCCTTTGAATGCTATTGTATGGTACCCAAAAGAAAAATTCAACGCCCCACTTGTATTAATTGTTCATGGTAATCATAATATGTTTGAGCCTTCTGATAAGGGTTATGAGTATCTTGGTGATTTATTAGCTTCAAGGGGATATATAGTCGCTTCAATAGATGAGAATTTTTTAAATGGATTTTGGCTTGGTGATTATAATCAGTCAGAAATTTATACCAGAGGATGGTTGTTATTAAAACATTTAGAGCTTTGGAGAGGCTGGTCTTCTGACTCTTCTTCTCTTTTTTACAATAGAGTGGATTTAGATAACATTGCTTTGGTTGGTCATTCTCGAGGAGGGGCAGCTGTTGCTGCTGCTAGTTTTATTAATAAACTTTCTAGGAATCATACAAATGGGAATTTATTAAATAATTTTAATTTTTCAATTAAAGGTATTGTTCAGATAGCTCCAAATGACCCCTATTCTCCACAAAACGATGTTAAATTACCAGTAGATGAAGTTAATTTATTGGTTATTCAGGGTGCGTATGATCAGGATGTAAGTGCATTTTATGGGAGCCGTTTTTACAATAGAGCAATAGTATCAGAGGGATCCAATAACTTTAAGTCATTAATCTATATTTATAGAGCAAACCATGGTCAGTTTAATACAGAATGGGGACGTAAGGATATGTCAGCCCCTCATTCATGGTTTGCCAATCTTAAGCCAATATTAAATGATAAGGACCAACAAAAAATTGCTAAAGTTTATATTTCTGCTTTTTTAGAGAGTTCTCTCAAAAATAACTATTCATATCACAATCTTTTTAAAGATTATAGAGTTGGAATAGACTTTTTACCAGAAGATCTTTATACTAGTCAATATGAAGATGATGGGATTACTTTTTTAGCTGATTATACAGAAGATATGGAGTTAACTACAGGCTCAGCAAAAGGAGTTTCGATTAATGCCCATAATTTAAAAGTTTGGAGTGAAAACGTGTTAACGCTCAGAAATGACTGGAGTTCAGCTCAAGGTCTTAGTGGTGTGTTTTTGGGTTGGAGTAAAATAGATTCTACAGATACAAATATGGGGGAATACACCCTTTCATTTGATGGTGGTTTGTGTAGTATGCTAAATAGAGATAGTTTGAGTGTTTTTAATTTCCTAATATTCAATAATAAAGGAGATTCGTTAGACTTATCAATTGAGTTTGTCTTTGGTGATGAAACCAAATGTATATACTTAAGTGATTATTATATTCTTAATCCGCCGCTTAAAACAAAGCTAACAAAATTTAATTTTATATATACGATTAATAATGGTAAAGAGATAGAGATGGTTCCTCAGTATATAGAAATTCCATTTTCCTCATTAATTAAGGGGAGTAACATTTCTTTGCTAGATCTAACATCTATTAGATTTATTTTTGGAAGAGAGGAGGAGGGTGAGGTCTTTCTATCTAAAATAGGGGTATATTAGTGTTAATTAGAGGTTAACTATAGCTTATCAATCTTTTTTCTTACAAGAAGATGAGAGTATGGATAGGCTATATCGTTTAAAAAGAGAGCATTGGAGGGGACAGAATTTCCAGCAGAAGATCGGTTTTTTTCATTTAAAACAGTCTCTAACCACTCTATTGGAAATTTTCCTCTACCTATTTCTAGTAATGTCCCAACTGTTGCTCTTACCATGTTTCTTAAGAATCTATTAGCACTTATTGTAAAAATAAGATGGGTTTTATCATTTTCGCTATTTTCTTTAGAGTAAAAAGCGCCGACTTCCCATTTTGCAGTTGTTACCTTGCAAATATTTGTTTTGGTATCGGCATGAAGTTTAGCTAATGATGTAAAATCTCTCTCTCCAATCAAAGTTTGACAAGCTTGATTCATAGATTCAATATCCAATGGATAGGGATAAAAATATGAGTATTGAGATGCAAATGGATCCTTAACTGTATTAATGTAGTACTTGTATGTTCTACTTGTGGCATCAAATCTGGCATGAGATTCAGAGGGTACATCAAATATATTTATAATCTGCACGCTTTTGGGTAAAATGGCATTTAATTTGTAAATTATGAAATCTGGATCTTTGATAATTATATTATTATTTGAGTCAAAATGGGCATAATATTTTTGAGCATGTACTCCTGTATCAGTTCTTCCAGCTCCAGTGATCTCT
>WPCG01054043.1_pt1 | contig 116562 bp, 114 predicted proteins | sample 5403311 | NCBI WGS metagenome assembly WPCG01 (sample SAMN12869467, study PRJNA574797) | sludge metagenome | isolation source: wastewater treatment of Control | place: China:Beijing | collected 2019-05-17 | reverse complement strand
GTTACGCGGAACTGCCGGCCCCCGACAGAGGCAATCTCCCCGATAGTATAGACCGTCTCACCTTCGACATTTTCGTACAGGGGGTAGGTCACCGCCCCTTTGTGGAGGGAGGCACGGATGATCACCGAATCGATGACCCGTGTCCAGATGCAGGTGATATCACGTGTATTGGCTCTCATTCTGCGCGCAGGCCCGATTTCGACTCCGGTCACCTCCACACCAAAGATATCATCCCCTACATCTGCAACATACGTATTGCCGACCTCGACGATCTCATCATCGGTCAGTTCGATCGTTCCCTGCCTGGATTCTCCTTCACTGCTGATGATCGCCCGTATCTCAATTACTTTTGGTATTTTTATTACAGAGCGGTGTATATGGCTGCATTCAGAGCATTGAACTGTGGCAGGCTCACCGTCACGAAGGATCTCATGATCGGTCTCTTCCCCACAGACCGGACATTTTACTGATATCGACATACTCTATTAGATTGTGTGCAGACATCATAAACAATGGAGATCAGAGAGGTGATCACCTGCCATGGGCATGCGCATGTCAGGGGCAATCACAGGACCACATTTGAGATCACCTGCGAGGACGAACTCTCTCCCCAGGGCGATTGTATCATCGGGGTATCGGCAGATAAAGGGGCCGCGGATCTTGCCGATGACTTCTGTTCCCTCCTTGCAGATGATAATGCTCTCCTGACTACCCGGCTTCAGGCAGGAAACATTACCTGTGAGATCAGATCCCGTGGCTCATCGCAGATGACGTTCGATCATCCGACCGATCTCGTCTGGCGGAGAAGTGATTTTGTCTGTGGCCGTACCATTGGGATCGGATCGGATTATGTTGCACGGACACTCCCGCGTGAACTGATCGCTCTTCTCTCAGCAGGGGCAGATATGACCGTCACTCTGACTGCACGCCGCGAGGAGTGATCGGGATCACTCCTCAGCAATCTCAAGGATCCGGAGTTCAGCCTGTGTCAGATAATCTTCACACTTTTTGATCAATTCGATTCCATCCTTATAGAGCCTGACACTCTCATCGAGGGGAGTATCAGGATCTTCAAGTCTTCGCGTAATATCGCGGAGTTTTGTAACCATCTCTTCATAGGTCTCTGTCATGGCGTACCTCTGATAGTATTGCGTCCATCTCACCATCCTGGAGATAGATCGTCACCGGATCGCCCTTCCTGAACAGACTAACCGATCGGATCATCTCGCCGTCTGCAAGGATGAGGGCATATCCCTTCCGAAGCGGAGCCCTGAGATCTGCCGATCGGATCTCTGCTGCATACCGGGCAAGATCACTTTTCTCCTGTGCGAGCCTTCTGGATATCGCCCGTTGGAGTCGTTCAAGCAGTTCGGCGGAAGCCTGTTTCATATCGCTGATCCGCCGTTTTATCCTCCGGCTCTCTATCCTGAGCCGAATCTCTTCGAGGTCGAGGCCACGTTTCTCCAGACGGTCAAGAATGAGGTTCTGCAGTGCTGATCGTGTTTCAGCATGCTCCCGCAGGAGGGTGACCCGATCGGGCACGATAAGTTCTGCGGCTGCGGAGGGTGTCGGCGCACGCAGATCGCTTGCAAGATCGGCAAGTGTCATATCGACTTCGTGCCCGATAGCGGAGACGATGGGGGTTCTGCACGAAGCAATCGCCCGGATCACATCCGGATGATTAAAAGCAAAGAGGTCTTCAAAACTCCCCCCGCCGCGTGCAACAATGATCACATCCGCATGCCCGTCGATCCGCCTGATTGCCCCGGCGATATCCCGGTGTGCATACTCTCCCTGCACCTGGGTCGGTGAAATGATCAGATCGAGGGGGAACCGGCGTGAGAGGACATTCCTGATATCCTGAAGCACTGCTCCTGTCGGGGAGGTGACGACGCCGACACGGAGGGGATAGAGCGGGATCGGTTTTTTTGTTTCAGCTGCAAAACAACCTTCAGCTGAAAGCTCACGTTTCCATTGCTCCAGAAGGATGAATTTTCCTCCGGCCCCTGCATGAATAAGACCCTCTCCGATAAACTGGGTCTTGCCATAAGGAGGATAGAAGTCAACATACCCATGCACGATCACATCCATCCCATTCTCAGGTTGTGGTGAAATACGGAGTGCTGATCGTCTCCAGATGACGCAGTCGATCGCTGCATCCCCATCGCTGTTCTTCTCGGATAGGGTGAAGTACATATGTCCTGATGAATGCAGACGGTAGTTTGTTATCTCGCCCCTGACCGAAATCCCGCGAAGCAGCGGAGTATCAAGCTCATCCCTGATGATCCGGGTGAGATCCTGCACTGTGATAACCTCGGGATCGCCTGAAACCAGGGTTGCCTGTTCTTCACCGGGCATAGGAATCTATTTGTGGCGGGATGAGAAGAAACTGCGTATGCTGCGAACCGGTGTATCGAGCATGTTCTTTCATGAATATGCCCTTGCCTCCATCTTCTCAGGTATCCCTGATGCAGGACTTGATACGGTTGAATTCTGGCTCGAAACACCCTCTTTCTGGACGACCGGCAGGAATATATCTGAACTGAAAAATGCTCTTGACGAATTCCCCTCCCTCTCCCCGGTTACTGTCCATGCCCCCACTCTCGATCTGAATCCGGTTTCAATTAACCCTGAGGTGGCGGCAGTATCGGTTGATGCCGTCTGCTCGGCGATTCTGACAGCAGATGATATCGGGGCAGAGGTGATCACCATCCATCCCGGCAGAAGAACCGCTAAACGTCCGCCGAGCAGGGCTGATATGCATAGGTTTGCAATCTACATGGAGGCAGTGGAGGCTGCATCCCGTGGGCTCTCTGTTGCGGTTGCCATCGAAAATATGGAGCCGAAAATAAACAGCCTCCTCTCAACACCTGAGGCGATGCGGGATGCGCTAGATGAGTACCCGCATCTCTCCTTCACCTTCGATTATGCGCATGCCTGCATCGGGGGGGAAGAGCTGGCTGAAGAGTTCGCCAGGCTGAATTGCGATCGGATCAGGAACATCCATGCCAGCTACGGCTCGCCCGCCCTCATGCATGCACCCCTCGGCGGGACAGAAAAAATGGAGGGATTAATCAGAATTCTTGCATCTGTTGAGTATGATGGCCCGGTCATCTTTGAGATCGAGGATCTCGCTCTCCCGGACAGGCTCAGCTACCGGGAGAAGTGTGCACTCATTGCCGGTGAGGCGGAACAATTCCAAAAAGCATGGCACAAAGGAGTAGATTTATCATTACAGACTTCAATTGATTGATAGATACGAAGCGCCTATGAACGATAATTCATCTCAGAGCACTGGAATGGAGTGAGTGCACTATGGCGGCTGATGCACTTCACTTCGCCCTCTTTTTTGTCTGCCTCTTCCTCTCGGGTTTCTTCTCCGGATCCGAAGTGGCCCTGATTGCAATCACACGGGCAAAAGTCAGGACGCTCCTTGCTGAAGGCACAAAGAGTGCCGTAGCCCTTGCGAGGCTGAAAGAGAATACCGATCATCTGCTGATCACAATCCTGATCGGAAATAATATCGTGAATGTCTCGGCAGCGACCCTTGCCACAGCGATTGCAATCGATTACTTCGGCGATGCGGGGGTTGGGATTGCCACAGGAGTTGTTGTTATCCTGATGCTCGTCATCGGCGAGATCGGGCCAAAGACCTATGCCTCGAAGAGGGTTGATGCATTTGCACTCCTTGTCGCCCGCCCAATCCTTTTTCTTGAGAAGCTTCTCTTCCCGATCCTCTGGTTCTATGACCGGATCAGGAACGTGAGCACGACAGATGAGGATCTCCAGCTTCAGCATGGTGTCACCGAGGAGGAGATCAAGGAATGGATCGATGTCGGGGAAGAGAGCGGTGCCATTGAAGAGAACGAGCGTGCAATGCTCCATTCTGTCTTCAGGTTCGGCGATACAATTGCACGCGAGGTGATGACTCCCCGGCCTGACGTGGTGATGATCTCGGACTCGACAAGTCTGAATGAGGCGCTGGATCTCTTCCATGAGACCGGTTTCTCCCGCCTGCCTGTGTATCACGGTGAGGGTGAAAATATCATCGGCATCCTGAATGTGAAGGATGTATTCCGGGCAATCCACAGCGGTGTCCCCGATGTTTCTATCCCCGATATGATTCATGAGGTCTATTTTGTTCCTGAATCCAAGAAGATTGACGATCTCTTAAAAGAGCTTCAGTTCAAGCAGTCGCATCTTGCGATCATCCTCGATGAGTACGGGGTCTTCTCAGGGGTGGTATCAATCGAGGACATTCTGGAAGAGCTTGTGGGCGATATTCTGGATGAGTTTGATATCGAGGAGGATGAGATTCAGGATATGGGAAATGGCACCTATCTGATAGATGCGCAGGGATGGGTTGAGGATATCAACAAAGCCATCCCCGTCCCGCTCCCGCTTGCGCCGGATAACTATGAGACTGTCGGCGGCCTTGTCTTCACCAGGCTTGGGAGAATCCCCCATATCGGTGAATCCATCATCATCCCTGAGGTGAACGGGCGGCTCACGGTCACACAGATGAGGGGGAGGCAGATCCTGAAGGTCAAGCTTACACTCGAATCTCTTCCGGAGAACTGATCAGTATTATCGGTAGAGCCTTCCCATATATTCCCATGAAACGCATCGTCATGCTTGCGTCAGGCCGTGGTTCAAACTTTCAGGCGGTCGCCGCAGCGATAGCGCGAGGCATGATCAATGGGCGGTGTGTAGGGCTGATCGTCGATCGGAGGGAAACGCTGGCTGCTGTCCGTGCAGAGGAGTTCGGGATACCGGTCTTTACCATAGATTATTCCGGATTTTCGACAAAAGGTGAGTACGAAGAGGAAGTTATCAGCACTCTCAGGTCTCTTGCCCCGGATCTTGTGGTCCTCGCAGGGTACATGAAGATCCTGGGATCATCCATTATCAGGGAGTATGCAGGCCGGATTATCAATATCCATCCCTCGCTTCTTCCTTCGTTTCCGGGTCTTGATGCGCAGGGGCAGGCACTTGCATACGGGGTGAAGATCTCCGGCTGCACCGTTCACTTTGTAGATGAAGGAACAGATAGCGGACCGGTGATCCTCCAGAGAGCAGTTCCTGTCCTGGATGATGATGATCCCGGAAGCCTCGCCGAGCGGATCCTTCTTGAAGAGCATATCGCCCTCCCCGAGGCTGTTTCGCTCTTCTGCGAGGATCGTCTCCATATTCTTGGGAGGGCGGTGATCAGGCTGGATTCTGATCTCCATAAAGAGAGATCCCGGAGCGCCTGAGATGGGAGAAAAAAACCGTTTTGGAAATGGAAAGAAGATCGCCCGTGAGCGGATCGAGATCCTCTTTGAGAATGCAACAAAGTGGGCTGATGAAGATTCTGAGCTATCCAGACGCTGTATCCTGATTGCAAAGAGAATTGCAATGAAACAGAGGATACGTATTCCGAGGAGGTACCGGCGTCTATTCTGCTCACATTGCCATATTATCCAGAGGCCTGGAATAAACTCCAGGATCAGGATTCAGCATGGCAAGGTCATTATAACCTGCCTTGCATGCGGCCAGAGAAAACGCTATCCGGTGGTGAAGTACGATGCCAACAAAGTATGATAAATCAGGAATCCAGACATTAAAGCCGACGATCTGGGTGGGAAAACACGGGGTGACGCCAGAAGTTACCGGGGAGATCCGCGCCCAGCTTGAAGTAAGAGAAATGATTAAGATCAAATGGCTGAAGAATGCCCCGATGGATCCCCTCACCGTGGTGGATGGAACGGGTGGTGTGGTGGTCACAACCCGCGGCAGGACAATGGTCATTGCAAAGAAACGTGGGTAGGCTCCACCTGCCCTGCATCTCCTTTTCATCCAGAAATTTATATCTGCTGTTCCACCCTATAAGTAAAGACTGTTAGTGAACCACAACAGTGAGGAATAGATCATGACTACAGTATTTGATATCCCGGCAGAACTCCTTATCCGGAAGGTTGCAGAGGAACTCAAGGGTAAACCCGAGATCCAGGCACCATCATGGGCAGAGTATGTCAAGACGGGAGTTCATAAGCAGATGCCACCGGAGAACACCGACTGGTGGCATATCCGTGCAGCAGCAGTGCTGCGCCGTGTCTATGTTGATGGACCGGTCGGAGTGGAGAGAATGAGATCAATCTATGGTGGCGCCCAGAACAGGGGTTCCCGCCCATCCCGGTTCAGAAAGGGGAGCGGCTCGATTGCACGGAAACTTTTCCAGCAGCTCGAAGCAGCCGGTCTCCTTGAGAAGGCAACAGGAGGCCGACAGGTCTCGCCAGCCGGCCGATCATTCCTGGATAATGTTGCATACAGCCTCAAAGCAGAGGTTGCAGAAGCAGCACCGGGAATCGGGAAGTATTGAGGTGATGTGTACATGGGAGACGATGAGTTATCTGAACTCCGGCAACGGCGGCTTGCCCAGATGCAACAACAGCAGCAGGCAGAACAGCATGAGGCCCAGCGCCAGCAACAGATTGACCAGCAGGTCCAGATGGTGCTGATGCAGGTTCTTGAGCCAGAAGCACGTGAGCGGTTAAATACAATCAAGCTCACAAAACCTGACTTTGCACGAGGCGTTGAACAGCAGCTTGTCATGCTCGCCCAGCAGGGTCGGCTCTCAAGTACGAAAAAGATCACTGATGCACAGCTCAAAGAGCTCCTCAAACAACTGGTACCGCAAAAAAAGGACTTTAATATCCGAAGGGTATGATGAAGGTCGGAATGCTCTATAGTGGTGGGAAAGATAGTTCTCTTGCTGCCATCCTGCTCTCGCGGGATTATACTGTAGAGCTGAACACGTTCGTATTCAATCCCGATCGGGAGGTTCCTAAAGTCGCGGCGGCGGCAGAGGCTCTGGGTATGCCCTGGAAAAAGAGAACCTTTGCGTCAGGTTTCATTGATGAGGCCATTGGAGTACTCGTTCGGTGTGGGTATCCAAATGAGGCAATCAATGAGATTCACCGACGGTCCCTCTGTGCGCTTGCACAGGAGTATGAGGTGGTCGCCGATGGTACCCGGTTCATGGACCGGGTGCCTATGTTGAACCCGTCTGAGGTGCAGAGCTTTGAAGACAGGATGGGGGTTTCCTATATACGCCCCCTTCTTGGATTTGGAAGGCGTGAGATAACACGCCTTGTGGATCGGATGCTCACCGTAGTCTATGGTGAGACTTCGATGATAGAAAATGGTGATTATGAAGCTGAAATCCGTGAGGAGATGACACTGCGTGGCATCGACTGGAGCGGAATCTTCCCTCTGAATCACCAGCAATCTCTCGTTTGCGGGAGAAGAATAGATCAGGTTGGTGAATACCAATGAGCAAACTGACAAAAGGTCGAAAGATACGAATGGCGAAAGCCACCCAGCAGAACCGGAGGGTTCCGCAATGGGTCATGATCAAAACGAAGCGTGCAGTTGTATCGCATCCAAAGCGGCGCAGCTGGAGACGCAGCAGTCTGAAGGTGTGAGCAATGGTCGAGGCAGAGAAGGAACAGATCTACATCATCCCTCTTCGGGATACAAAACGCGCTCCCAAATGGAAGCGTGCAAAGGTTGCTGTCAAGGATGTCCGGACATACCTGCAGAAGCACATGAAGAGTGAAGACGTCAAACTTGACCGGAGTATCAACGAGAAGATCTGGGAGTGCGGGAGCCAGAAACCCCCATCAAAGATCCGTGTCCGTGCGATAAAATTCTCGGACGGTCAGGTTCAGGCAGAACTTGCCGGGGAGTGAAATGAACTATACCCTGTCCCTCAATGGCGATCCGAATATCGGGGTTTTTGCCCGGGCATTTGAGGAGTTTGCGATTGTTCCCGAAACGGTTCCGGATGAGTTTGCCAATACCATAGCGGAGCTTCTGGATGTTGAGATCGTCCGGACGTTCCTGCAGGGGTCATCCATCATCGGATCGCTCATCACCGGCAACAGCCGGGGTATGGTGGTCTCCGGCATGATAGGGAGTGAGGAGCAGAGGCGGCTTGAGGAGTACGGGGAAGTGCTGCTCATGGATGAGACGATGAATGCCGCTGGCAATTGCATGATGGTCAATGATGAGTTCGCCCTCGTTCACCCTGAGATGCCTGCCAGGCTGATCGACCGGATCAGTGATTTCCTCAAGGTTCCGGTTGAGCGGATGCAGATCGCCGGAATTCCAACCGTTGGAATGGCCGCCGTTGCAACAAATAAAGGCATTCTTCTCTCTCCGCGGGCAACCCCGCAGGAGATCGAACGGGTTGAGTCTTTCACCTCGCTTCCGGTCGGCTGTGGATCCGTCAACATGGGTTCGAATCTGGTTGGAGCAGGTATTCTTGCAAACTCGAAAGGGTTTATTGCAGGCAGCGAGACGACCGGTTTTGAACTCGGACGGATGGAAGATGTATTTGGATTACTACGGTGAGCTGAATGGAGTTAGCAGAATTTGAAATTACAGGTCTGATGAAGATTGGTGATGCATGGAAACCATACACCAAGGTGATTTCAGCACCAAACGAAGCACAGGCGAAAGAGCGGATCTATACTCTCATGGGAAGTAAACACCGCATCGAGAGAAGATTAATCAAAATTGAGAGCATAAAGAGTGTCAATGGCGAGTAAAGAAAGTACTCCGACACCTGAAGAGGAGTTTCAGGCACTTCAGATGTACCTGAATGAGTTTAATCAACAGATTGAACTCTTTTCCCGGCAGTTCCAGTTTATCGAACAGGCGAGGATGGAGATGATCACCTCTATTGAAACCCTCAGGGGACTGAAGGAGACAACAGATGCTGTATCACTCCTTCCGCTTGGCGGGGGCGCTGCCATCCTTGCAAAGGTGATCGATCCCGATTCGGTCCTCGTTTCTATCGGATCTGATATCTCTGTCAGAAAGACCAATGACGAGACCGTCTCCTTTATGCAGGAGCGGATCACCGAGATGGAAGCCCAGGGAAAACGTCTTGCAGAGACGATTCAGAAGCTCCAGGCTCAGGCGGCAGAGGTTGGCGGACGCCTTGAACAGCTGTACCAGGCTGGTCAGGGACAACCTACCGGCCGGAGCTGATGCCGGAGTATGTTTGAAGGCTTAAAAAACAAATTAAGGGATGTCCGGTCACGATTTGGTGCCTCAATCGAGGAGCATATCGAAGAGTCGCCGGCCGTCTCCTCTCCTTCACCGGAGATTCATCCCGGAGAAGAATCTTTTCCCCGGGGAGAACCCATACCGGAGGATCGCCGGACAGGTGAGTTGTCCTGGAAAAGGATTGGAGAACCCGTTCCTGAGACAAAATCCCAGAAAGATGGTTTTTTTTCGAAAGTCAAAACCCTCGTCACGGAACGGGAGTTCATACTGACTGAAAAGGATCTCAATGAGCCGCTCTTTGAACTGGAGATGATCCTTCTTGAGTCGGATGTTGCACTTTCGGTTACCGATGCGATCATCGCCCATATGAGAAGTTCACTTGTCGGGAACCACAGGAAGATCCGGCAGAGCCCTGATGAGATTGTGACTTGCGCCCTGAAGAATGCACTCCGCGAGGTGCTTGGCGAAGGGCTGGATCTTTTAGCCTTCATACGTTCACATGAGAAGCCTGTCAAAATCCTCTTTACGGGCGTCAATGGTACCGGAAAGACAACCTCAATTGCAAAAGTAGGTGCTTTTCTCAGAAGAGAAGGATTCTCTGTCGTCATCGGGGCTGGCGATACCTATCGTGCCGGTGCCATCGAACAGATCCGGGTACATGCCGATCGGCTTGGAATACGGCTTATCCACCACCAGGAGGGAGCAGATCCATCAGCTGTCCTCTTTGATACCGTCGAGTATGCCCGTGCTCATAACGTCGATGTCGTCCTCGCCGATACCGCCGGCAGGTTCCATAACCGTGCGAACCTGATGAGCCAGCTCGAGAAGATCAGGCGTATCTTCAAGCCCGATCTCATCTTCTATGTGGATGAGGCAACTGCCGGAAACGATGCGGTTGTCAGGGCAGCTGAATTTGAAAAGACGATCGGGGCGGATGGTGTCATCCTGACGAAGGTGGATATGGATAAGAAGGGCGGATCTGCCATCTCGATCGCCTATACGATCGGAAAGCCCCTCGTCTTCCTGGGTGTCGGCCAGGAGTATGAGGATATCGTCCTCTTCACGCCTGATCTGATTATAAACGAGATATTAGCGGAAGATGCCTGATGCTTGATTCACTCTCAAACTCATTAAAGGATGCTGTAAAGAAGCTCGCAGGAAAAGCTGTCGTTGATCGTGCAGCAGTTGACGAGCTTATCCGTGATCTCCAGCGTGCCCTTATCCAGGCTGATGTGAATGTCAAGCTGGTGATGGCACTCTCGCAATCCATCAAGACCCGTGCACTTGAAGAAGAACCTCCCAAAGGGATGGGGGTTCGGGATCATGTCCTCAGGATCGTCTACCAGGAACTCGTCTCGATGATGGGTCCGGAGACAGAAGTCTCGCTCAGGCCCCAGACGATCCTGATGGCGGGCCTTCAGGGTTCAGGGAAGACAACAACGACCGGAAAACTCTGCCGGTACTTCCAGCGAAAAGGGTTGAAGGTTGGTGCCATCTGCTGTGATAATTTCAGGCCAGGCGCATTTGCCCAGCTCCAGACCCTCTGCCAGAAGATCAATGTCCCGATCTTTGGCGACCCGGAAGAAAAAGATGCCCTGAAGATCGTTAAGGAGGGAATTGCTGCCCTTCGTGATGTCGAGGTGGTCATCGTTGATACTGCCGGGCGGCATGCACTTGAAGATGATCTCATCGAAGAGATCATGCAGATCAATGCCATTGTCAAAGCCGATCACCGCTGGCTTGTTATCGATGCAGCACTCGGGCAGGGTGCACGCGATCAGGCACGGAGGTTCCATGAAGCAATCGGGATCGATGGCGTTGTCATCACAAAGATGGATGGAACCGCAAAAGGCGGTGGCGCTCTCTCTGCCGTTGCCGAGACGAATTCGAGCATCGTCTTTATTGGTTCAGGCGAAACAATCGACGATCTCGAGCGGTTTGATCCAAATGGGTTCATATCCAGGATGCTCGGGATGGGGGATCTGAAAGCCCTCGTCGAGCGTGCCGAAGAAGTGATGGGTGGGGACGAGCTCGATGTCAATGCGATGATGAAGGGGAAGTTCACACTCAAGGATATGTACAAACAGCTTGAAGCCCTGAATAAAATGGGTCCCCTGAAGCAGGTTCTCTCCATGCTCCCGCTTGGCGGTATGAATGTGCCAAACGAGGTCTATGATGTCACGTCCGTCAAGATGGAACGGTACCGGATCATGATGGATTCGATGACCGATTCAGAGATGGATGATCCTTCGCTCCTTGGCACATCACGAATACACAGGATTGCAATGGGATCGGGCTGCTCTGTCGATGATGTCCGCGAACTGATAAAATACTATAAGATGATGCAGCGTGCCCTGAAAGGCTTTAAAGGTGGCGGCCGTTTCTCGATGAACCGGATGATGAAGCAGTTTGGCGGCGGGGATAAGCTGGTATAATCTCTCTTTCCCGGGATCTTAGCCTCTCTGAACAATTTTCGTAAAGGCTTCTTTTGTAAGCCTTCCCTTCTTTGAAATAACCTTTCTCTTCGGCATTTTTGTCAGGTGTGCAACAAGGACGACACTCTCTTCAAAGAGTTCAAGGCCTCCCTCCTCAAAATCATCGAGATCGATTGTTATGGCAGAAAGCGAATCCGGCAGCCTTCGCGAACAGGGTGCAAGGAGGAGGTCTCCGGATTCCTCTGAAAGCACAATGGCGGGCCTGACTTTTGGTTGATCGCCCGGATAAAAGGAGAATGGTGCCAGGACAACATCTCTTTTTTTGTAGGTACTCATGGATTCTCTCCTCTCTGTCATTGATGCAGGCAGTTCTGCCCTATTCCGTTTCTATTAAGCTGGTGTACATCCATATAGATATGTATAATTGTCCCGGTATGAGACGAGATTCCTCCGGGATGCCATATGGAGCCTGTTATGAGACGATTTGCTATCCTTGGCCATCGTGCCGTCACCGATCCCGGTTTTTCCTTAAATGATATGCCCGGCAGTGCAGGAAGAATGGATGTCCTCTGCCGCTGTGTCAACTCCTCTTTCTTTCTCTCACATGATCTGAGGCGGGATGTTGAATGCTATCTCATCCTGAAGGGAGGCCCAGAGACGACGATCCTCTTCAAAGGAGAGACCGTCAGATCGTTAAATCCTGATGAACGGAGTGCCGGTGCCCTGATCAAAAAAGCGCTTGGAAAGATCTGTGGGTCGGAGTTTATCGAATCCTCTCCCGGTGTTTTCATCAGGCGCGGGGGGCTTGCGAGGCTCTTGTCCGAGTATCCCTTCGCAGTACTTGATGAATCGGGCGGCGATATCCGGACTGTCAGCTCCCTGCCGGAGAACCTTCTCTTATCTGATCATCAGAACTTCACTGAAGAGGAAGAGGCACTGACAGCTGATCTCATGCGACTCTCTGTCGGCCCGCAGGTGCTCCATGCCGACCATACCATCACCATCTACTTAAATGAAGCCGACCGGAGGCTGGCATGAGCGAATTGCTTCCACTTGTCGGATCCATCCTCGAATACGGGGCGATCTGCGATCACTGCCTGGGAAGGCTCTTTGCAAAGCGATCATTCGGGCTCTCCAATGCAGAAAGGGGCCATGCACTCCGTGTAGCCCATGCACTGGATACAAATCAGAGATTTGCCCCCTATGAAGAGGGGACCTGTTTTGTCTGCTCCGATCTCTTTAGGGAGATCGATCTCTGGGCCGGGCGTGTCGCCGGGGCAATAGCGGATATCGATCACGAGACTTTTGTGATCGGAACCCGCGTTCCGCCGATGATGGCCGAGTCAGAAGAGATGCTCTGGAGCGACTTCTCTCTCACCGATCCCGAACCCCTGAAATCCGAGATGAACCGTGAGGTTGGGAAGGCGGTAGGTACTCTCACCGGAAGACGCGGAGATCCGAAGAATCCCGAGGTGACGGTGATCTTAAACATTGCTGAAGAAGCAGTGGAGGTGCAGATCGCCCCGGTCTTCTTCTATGGAAGGTACAAAAAGCTCGAGCGGGGGATCCCCCAGACTCACTGGGATTGCCGCGCATGCCATGGCGCCGGATGTGATGCCTGTGGCGGCACTGGCAAACAGTACCCTGATTCGGTTGAAGAACTGATAGGTCTGCCGACAGTCGGGCTTTTCGGGGCGGAAGGTTTCGTCCTCCATGGTGCAGGGCGTGAGGATATCGATGCACTCATGATCGGTACCGGCCGCCCATTCATCATGGAGGTGCTTGCTCCCCGGCAGCGGAAGGTGGATCTTCCCGCACTTGAGTCTGCCATTAATGCATCGGCATCCGGCAGGGTCGAAGTGGCCCTTTCCCGCTGGAGTAGCAGGCGTGAGGTGGAAACCCTTAAATCGCACAAGGCTCATAAAACATACAGGATTCTGGTCGATATTGAAGGCCATACTTCCCTGGATCTGGTCGAAAAAGCTCTGGAAGCCCTGAATGGGGCGGTGATTCATCAACGCACCCCTCAGCGTGTATCCCATCGGAGAGCAGATCTCATCAGGAAACGTACGGTCGTCGATATCGGGTGTCTTGGGGTTGAGGACGGCCAATATCTGATCCAGGTGGTCGGTGAGGCGGGACTCTACATCAAAGAACTCATATCAGGGGATAATGGGAGAACAACGCCCAGTTTCTCAGAGATCCTCGGCAACCCTGCACGGGTATACACACTTGATGTTGTATCGGTGGAGGGTATGCCGGAGCAAGGAGAGGAGTAATCATGGCACTACATAACGGTCCACGGAAAAAGACTCGATATAAGTTTAAGAAAGCACTCAGAGCACGTGGTCTCCCACCGGTCACCTCGGTTATTCAGGACTTCGAGATGGGGCAGAAGGTTCACATTGTTGTGGAGCCAAGCATTCAGAAAGGCATGCCACACCGGAGATTCCATGGAAAGACGGGCACCGTCATCGGGTCACGGGGACGTGCCTGGGTTCTTGAGGTTCCAGACGGAAATGCGGTGAAGGTTGTCATCGCGAAACCACAACATCTAAAAGCTCAGAAATATTAAATGGACTATATCTGGTGATTGACATGAAAGTTAAGGCATTTGTTAGCGAAGAAAGGGTCACCCTTCCAGAGATCCGTGAGGATCTCCTCCGGATCGAGGCAGCCCGCCTCGAAGCCGGGAGGGAGCTGTCTTACGAGCTGAGGAAGAGCATCGAACATGTCAACCACCTCTCAAAGCTCTCTCCTGAAGCATCAAGAGAACTTCTTGGTGAACTGCTCGCGCTTGAGAAGATGAAACCAGAGATCGCATACAGGATCGTGAATCTGATGCCCCGGAACAGGGATGAACTTCGTGCAATCTATGCAAAAGAACGGTTCACCCTGACTCCTGAAGAGCTGGATGTAATCCTCGATCTGGTTTCAGCTCGGAAATAGGTGGTTTGAGCATGAGAGCGGAGAAGAAAGAGAGTCAAGCGCTAGCGATTGATGTACTTCAACATGGGTATGCGGATGACCCGCGCCCAATCCTGAAGCGCGAGCCTATTGTTCTGGCAGTTGGTGTGGATCAGTTCAAACTTCTAGAGATCATTCCAAAGATCCCGGATATCCAGATTCACGAACTGCTTTATATCGGAGATGGTGAACGGCCGAAGGTCGAGCGTGTGAAACGCAGGCTGAAGTATGATGAACTGACCGCGACTGCAAAGCTGGAACTGCCCTATGCAATCGCGAAGATCGTCAGCCAGAACGAGGAGCGGTTTGTTGAGTTCTTTAACAAATCCGTTCCAATCAGCCTGAAGCTGCATATGCTCCATCTCCTTCCCGGAGTCGGGAAGAAGATCCTCACCGAGATACTGGAAGCCCGGCATCGAAGCCCCTTTACAAGCTTTGAGGATATCCGGACACGCATCAAGGCAGTTCCCCATCCTGAGCGGATGATTGCCGATCGGATCCTGGAAGAGCTGATGGATCATGATGTCAAATACCATCTCTTCACATCACGATGAGGGCACGGCACGATCAACATTTTTTGAGTGACGGCTCTGCCATTCTGCGAATCGCAGATGCAGTCCCGATTGCAGGAAGGCGTGTTCTTGAGATTGGTCCCGGAAAAGGGGTGCTTACAGAAGCACTCCTTGAACGGGGTGCAACCGTTCTTGCAGTAGAGCTTGATGCAACACTAGTCGATCATCTCAGGGATCGTTTCCCGGATCAGATCGAACGGGGAGATCTGATCCTCATCCACGGCGATGCCACCCGGTGTGCCCTGCCAGAGTTTGATATTGTCATCTCCAATCTCCCTTATTCTGCATCATCCCCGATCACCTTCCGGCTGCTCGAGATCGGTTTTGAGGTGGCAGTACTGATGTACCAGTGGGAGTTTGCACGGAAGATGATGACCCCTGCAGGAAACCCCGATACAAGCCGTCTATCGGTGATGGTGCAGACGTATGCGAAGGTGAAGCCGTTATTGGAACTCCCGCCAGAGGCATTCTCGCCCCCTCCTGAAGTCTGGTCGATGGTGGTAAAGATCACGCCGGTTGATCCGGTAGTTGAAATTTCTGATCGGAAGGTGTATGCCGATCTTGTCCGTGCCCTCTTCTCGCAGAGGAGAAAGAAGGTCCGGAACTGCCTAAAGAGTGCTGCGGGTGTCTTTGGGAGGGAGCGGATAGAATCCCTGATCGCATCCCTTGATGACGAGACGCTCTCCCAGAGGCCCGAGAACCTCCCTCTTGAGCGGTTTGCCGAACTTGCGAATGCCCTCTCTGCTGAATAACCCGGAGGAGTGATGTCTCTTCCACAGCCCGAGTTCTACTCCCCTGCCGAGGATACGTTTCTCCTCCTGAATGCAGGCCTCAGGATCATCCGTCCGGGATACCGGGTGCTTGAGATTGGAACCGGAAGCGGTGAGATCGCCGCCCGCCTCCAGGATGCCGGGGCACAGGTGGTTGCAACCGATATCAACCCATTTGCCGCCTCATATGCCCATAGCCGTGGAGTGCCGGTGATCCGGTGCGATCTCTTTGCGGGCATCTGCGGAACCTTTGACCTGATCCTCTTCAATCCCCCGTACCTGCCGACAGCGCCGGATGAGCGGATCGATGACTGGTTTGAGTATGCCCTTGATGGCGGAGAGGATGGCAGGGAGACGATTAAGCGGTTTCTTGCGGATGCTCCTGCATTCCTCTCAAAAAATGGCAGAATCCTCCTTTTGATCTCCTCTCTCACCGGGATCTCCGAGGTCTCAAAACTCTTTGCTGATGCCGGGATGATCACGTTTGTTGTCTCGGAAGAGTCTCATGAAGGAGAGAAGCTTCTCGTCCTCCTCGGAATGAAGGATCTCTGCCGGGTTTAGGATTGTTCTGCCGGGCAGAACCGGCAGAGGGCATAGGGGACATCATCCTCCTTCTCCCTCACCGGGCAGCAGACGACGCCACCCTTCAGCTCCACCTTCATCCCCCCGGGGAACGGGGTGCCGATTGGGTGAGCGGATTCGAAGAGAACAAAGATAAGATAACCCGTAAGGAGATAGTAGAGGAGCCTCCCCATCGGAGCCATATGGGCATCGCCGGATCGGTCCGGGGCGAGGCATGCCTCCTCCATCATCCGGCAGAAGGTTGCAAAGAGGACAGGATCGGGGATCTCTCCGGGAAGCGTATCGATTCTGCCCTCCCGTTCCATCAGGAGGATCCGGTGGTGCGTCCCGAATACCTGCTCATGAGCTGATGCTGCATATGCCTTCCGGTAGGGGGGAGGCAGGCTCTGGATCTCTCGCCTGAGTGCGGCTGCAATTCTCATCAGGTCATGGGGGGTATAGCGGTGGATCTCTGTTGTGATCAGGCGGGCAAGGCGGGATCTCGTCTCTGATTCAGCGAGTGCGGAGGCAATCCTCCTGATCTCCTCTTCTGCCTCGGAGGGCTTTAGTTCCAGCCGTGAGTGTGCCATATCGCTCTTTTCACCCGATTGCCTCTGGATTATATCAACTGCTCTTTCTTAATCATTAATTGGTAATGATTTAGTATGTATTTCTGATCGGAAGAAGAGTATGGACAAATTGTCAATGTGATTTACAATTTGTCTGGATCTCTCCCCTGAAAAAACTCCTTCTCATGAGGAAAACCTGCCCCCCCACCAGTTCATACAAACTATCCTATATTAAAAAGATCCATATGTATAGCTATGGCCAACGGAATGACTGTTGCTGAGAAGATATTCTCATCGAAGTGCGGCAGGACGATTAGAGCGGGTGACGTGGTCATGGCAGGCATTGACGCTGCGATGATTCATGATATCACCGGACCTCTTGCCATCACCCAGTTTTGGGAGATGGGAGGGGAGCGTGTCTTCGATCCGGAGAAGATTATTCTTCTCTTCGATCACCAGATTCCTGCCGACTCCATTCCGGCGGCAAAGAACCACGTGATGATGCGTGCGTTTGCTGAAGAGCAGGGGATCAAAAACTATGATCTCCGTGAGGGTGTCTGCCACCAGGTTGCTCTCGAGAAGGGGCGGGTTGCCCCCGGCGACATCGTCGTCGGCAGCGATTCGCATACCTGCATGTATGGGGCGGTCGGGGCATTTGCCACCGGAATCGGATCAACTGACATGGGTTTTGCCCTCAAGTACGGTGCCCTCTATTTCCGGGTGCCGGAGACGATCCGGGTGGATGCTGATGGGACGTTTGGCAGGCGGGTCGGCCCAAAGGATCTGATCCTCAGAATGGCCGGGGATATCGGGGCGGATGGCGCCACCTACCGGGCACTTGAGTTTGGGGGATCAGCGTTTTCATCCATGAATATAGCAGGGCGGATGACCTGCGCCAACATGGCGATCGAGATGGGCGGAAAAGCTGGTATTGTCCCACCGGACGCGGTCACGATGGAGTACCTGAAGGACCGGGGCTCATTTGATCCCGTTGATATCGCTCCTGATTCCGATGCCGGTTACCTTGAAAAACGGGGATATGATGTCTCGAACCTCTCTCCACAGGTGGCAATACCTCATAATGTCGATAATGTCGCGCCTGTTGAAGAGGTTGCAGGGCGGAAAGTTGACCAGGTCTTCATAGGCTCCTGCACAAACGGGCGGTTTGAGGATATGCAGGAGGCAGCCGAGGTGCTCGGTAATGAGAGCTTCTCTGAGAAGCTCCGGGTGATCATCATCCCGGCATCCCGTGACGAGTACCTCAAGACCCTCAGGGCAGGTCTCATCGAGCGGTTCGTTGAGGCTGGAGCGCTTGTTGAAGCACCCTGCTGCGGTCCCTGTATGGGCGGGGCATTCGGGCTCCTTGCTCCGGGCGAAGTCTCGCTCTCCACCTCGAACCGGAACTTCCGGGGGAGGCAGGGGAGTACTGATGCAGAGGTATACCTCTGTTCACCGGCAACTGCCGCTGCAAGTGCATTGTATGGCGAGATCACCGATCCGAGGGAGGTGTAGTTGATGCGGGTCTGGAAGTTTGGAAATGATATTGATACCGACGCGATCATACCGGGCCGGTTCCTAACGATCTATGATGAGAAAGAGCTTGCATCCCATGCATTTGAGGGAACCCGTGACGAGTTCTCAAAAAAGGCAGCGGCCGGGGATATCATCGTTGCAGGCAGGAACTTCGGATGCGGCTCATCCCGTGAACATGCCCCGCTTGCAATCCGCGGTGCCGGGGTGCGGGTGATCATTGCAGAATCATTTGCAAGGATCTTTTACAGAAATGCAATCAATACCGGTCTTCTTCCGGTAACGTCAGAAGCAGCAAAAGAGATCCAGGACGGAGCAGTCATCTCTGTCGACACAGCGGAAGGCTATATTGAATCAGATGGGAAGAGGTATCCGATCGATCCGGTTCCCGCATTCCTCCTTGAGATCATCAGGGCAGGCGGACTTGTAGAATATGCACGGGCACACCCGGAGGTTAAGACATGCACAGAATAGCAGCAATCGGAGGAGATGGGATTGGTCCTGAGATCATTGATGCAGGCAGGGCCGTCCTTGATGCAGCGGGCGAGAAATACAACTTTGATATCGAATGGGTTGATTTTGATATCGGGTCTGATCGGTACCTGAGGACGGGCGAACTCCTCACCGAAGAGGATATCGCAGGGCTTGAAGCCTGCGACTCGATCTACTTCGGTGCGATCGGCGACGACCGGGTAAAGCCGGGAATCATCGAGAAGGGTATCCTCCTAGCGCTCCGTTTCCATTTTGACCAGTATATCAACCTGCGCCCGATCCAGCTTCTTCATGGTGTCCAGACACCGCTTGCCAACAAGACGCCTGATGATATCAACTTCCTGGTTGTCCGGGAGAATACCGAGGACTTCTATGTCGGGATCGGATCCCGGTTCAAGGGTTCAGAGAAGACGAGCCTTGAAGTGATCAGAAACCTCTATTCCATAAAATTTGGGATCGATGTCGAGAGCGATGCCGAGGAGATTGCCTACCAGATCGGCTTAATCAGCCGTGAGGGTGCAGAGCGGGTGATCCGTTATGCATTTGAGCGGGCAGCGGATCGGGGGAAGAAGTGCTCGTCTGTTGATAAGGCAAATGTCCTCTCGGACATCTACGGGCTCTGGCGTGAGGTCTATACCGAGGTCTCAAAGGGATACCCGGATGTTGAGACCGAGTTCACCTTCGTTGATGCGGTCACGATGTGGTTTGTCAAGAATCCCGAATGGTTTGACGTGGTTGTCACCCCGAATATGTTTGGTGATATCGTCACCGATCTCGGCGCGATGATCCAGGGCGGCCTTGGTCTTGCACCCGGTGGCAACATCAACCCTGATGGGATCTCGATGTTCGAGCCGATCCACGGATCTGCACCCAAATATAAGGGTATGAATGTCGCAAACCCCCTGGCAACAATCTGGGCGGGCTCCCTCCTCCTGGATTCCCTTGGCGAGAAAGAGGCAGCAAATGCTGTCTTAAAAGGTATTGAGTCCTCTATTGTGGCAGGGCATGTCACAAAAGATATGGGTGGCTCCCAGTCGACGAGCAGTGTCGGCGACTGGATAGCTGGCAAAATCAGGTCCGGCGAGTAAACAGAACAAAGGCAACCCCAAGCAGGATGCCGGAGATCACCACTGCGGTGGATCCGGCACTCTGCTCAGGTGCTGTCGGGAGTGGTGCTGTCGGGAGTGCTACTGTCATAACCTGATCAGGTACTCGAACCGGTTCAAGGGTTGTTGAAACGCTGCTCGTCTTTCCTGAATCAACTGCAACAAGTTCGGAATAGGACTGGTAATTCTCTTTTTGAAGATTGATCAGGTGAAGGCCGAGATCTGCCCGTGAGATGATGTAGGATCCCTCAGCATCTGTTGTGCCGACGAAGTTCTGGTTCTGGAAAATACTTGTGCCGGGATCCGAGGTGATGACAATACTGCCATATTCCCGGAATTGTGTTCCTGTGCGTGCGAGAACTGCATGCACCCTGACTGTCTCCTGGGGCATGATGTAGGCAACACCGTTCCAGTTCTGATAACTTCCGGCTTTTTTCAGCTGAAATCTCATCATGCCTGCACGCAGGTCAGTGACGGTGAGGGGGGTATAGCCGCGAAAGACATTGGTGATATAAACCTCTGCACCATCTGGCTCTGAAGTGATCTGAATCGTTCCGGTCGGCTCTGCCGAAGCAGGCGAAATACAGAGGGCAAGGCAGAGAAGCCCTCCAAGAATCAGGATAGATGTCCGGATCTGCATAGCATGCTATACTCGTCCTGTGATCTAGATAATAGTTCGTCCCGAAGGGTACCTGACTGCCATTCCTTCATCTGTCCGGAGAACTGTTCCCCCGGAGAGAGCGAAGGCTTTACTGAGGTACCTCAGCTGCCTGGTGTCCGGGAGAGTATCGCCGGTTGAAAGGGTGATCTGTACGGTCTCCTCATCAATTTTCTTGAAGGTGATTGCCATCAGATCAGCGCCACAGGCAGCATACCGGGTGATCAGGGTGAGGGCGGCGCGTTCAAACCTGATTGGATCCATGATGGCGCTGAGGTTTTCATCAGTGGCGCAGACGGTGACGGCTCCCTCGTTCACAACCTGTACCCTCCCCATCCGGAGTGCAAGAGCGGCAGCAAAATCATCATCGGATGCAGACTCAAGCAGCTGATCGGCATGACGTGGATCAAGCGAATCGACAACAGCCCGGCAGAGAACACAGGGATTACAGTCTTTCAGGGTTGCAACAGGCCGAAATCCACGGAAAAGAGTCATATAATCGTTGATCAGCTCGTCAAGGTGATCGATGAGCCAGGGTTCGATCACAGCACCAAGGCCCCCCCGATCAATGAGCCGTTCAATTTTCCCTGCGATATTTGCGGCATTCAGTGCGAGCAGAATGGGTTGATGGGCACCCTGCCGGTATTCTTCGGCAAAACTGTTGTATCTGGCAAGCAGATCATCAACCGCTGCACAATCAAGAACTGATGAGATCTCTCCGGCAGATGCTCCTTCCTCAAGCTCTGCAAGCATATGAGAAACAAATGCGATCCTGCCTGAGATGATCGTGAGAGTTTCATCGATCTCCGCCATCAGATCCTCAGCAAAGAGCGCTGTCTCCTTCATCCTCTCGGGTGTGAAGGTCTCGATCCCGCTTAGTTTCTCGACCTGCCTGAGAACAAGATCTATGCTCCTGATTGCATCGGCTGAAGGGATTGGGTTTCCATGGCCCGAGTAGCAGACTGTAATATTCTCTCCGCAAATCATCTGTCTGATCCCGATGAGGGAATGAAGCAGATCATCACGTGAATAGCCGACTATTCCTGCAACACCGGGAGATCCTGCAAAGAGCGTATCTCCAATGAAGAGTCTGTCCCCGATCCTGTAACAGATACAATCCGGGCTGTGTCCGGGTGTATGATAGGCGGTGATCTCAAGATCCCCTGAGAATGGTATTGTCTCTTCAGAAAGGCCGTACCTTCCGGTCTCCTGATTCCCGGAGAAGAGGGGGTTGCCAAGGAGTGTCGGCGATAATCTCTTCCCAAGGAGTGTTGCCTGGGTGACTCCGTAATCTTCTGTTTTCAGGGCTTCGACACCTGATACATGCGAATAGGCGCGGTCTGCAAACAATGAGAGTTCGGGGTGGCTGACGAGTGAATGGCAGTGATCCATATGGGTATGTGTCAGCAGGATGCCGGTTAACTGCCGGTTTTCAGGGAGATCGGATATGACGGAGAGGATTGTATCTGCCTGCCCCGGGATTGCGCCGGGGTCGATCAGGATCAGATCGTCTTCTGATCCGATGAGGTAAGAGTTTGATGAGAGGATATCGATCTTCCTGATCATCGGGTAGAAGGAGAGATCCCCGTCACCTGATAACCGGCTCCATCCTCTCAAATCCATTCTTCACCGGTGATGTGCAACTGCATCGGTTACGGTCTTCTCGATGGTAAAAATTGATGTAAACCCGGTCAGCCGGAATATCTTCTCGACTTCTGTCCTGAGCCCGCAGAGGATCACATGGCGCCCTGATCCCTTCAGTTCTTTCTCGATGACAAGCAGTATGCGGAGCCCCCCGCTGCTGATATATTCGAGACCCTCACAGTTCACAATGACGTTTCTTTCCTGTTCCCCGGCAAATGATCTGAGGATATTCTCTGCCTCTGGTGCGGTTGTCGAATCAATTCTTCCAAAAAGATTCGCATGCCTGACACCGTCGGTTTCTGTTATTGTGATCTCCATCATGTGTATTTCCCTTCTTTGTACCTATGTGCTAAAAGGTAAAAACCGTTTCATTGCATAGAGCATGGGGAAACATATCCAGAAAACCATAATCTTCGTTTTGGGTGGTGAAATGACTCATACAGATGGCTGATCAAAGTGTTCTCTTCTCTTAAGTATTGGATAATTTTAAATATATTGAATCCCTAACGAAAGGTTAGCCACACACGATGTGGCATAGGAGGAATGTAACTATGGTATGGGACAGGCGAAGATACCCATTTGGATCGATCGGACAGGAGATCGATGAGATGATGGCAGAGATGGAGGCCCGCTTCCAGGATATCTTCTCCGGAAGCAGAACCCTCCTGCCGGAAACCGCTGGCGGAACAGGAGGCGGAGTGGCCGATCGCTTCATGCCCGCCATCCGGGGCGAGTTCAGGGTCGATGTCAGCGACCATGAGGACGAACTGGTGATTGTTGCCGATCTTCCGGGATTTGAGAAGGACGGTGTCAGTGTCCAGCTCATTGATCCACGGACGCTTGAGATTGCAACCCGCTCATCTACCGGGAAGAAGGATGAGCGTGAGAACTACTACATGAGGGAGAGGATGTATGGATCGATGCGCCGTATGGTCCGCCTCCCGGTTGAGGTAACTGAAGATGGGGCACAGGCCTCCTTCAAAAACGGGGTTCTTGAGGTGCACCTGAAGAAGACCGAGATGCCTTCGGTGCGGTCAATTCAGATCGAATAGTCGAAAATAAAAAAAAGCTACAGAGTGTCTGAATCCCGGGTGGATTGCAAAGCCGACAGGAATCCCCCTCATTCAACAGCAACTCAAAAAGAGAGCAGCATACAGAAAGAACCGCTTCAGTACCAAAAGCCCCGCTGAATAGAGAGAGGGGAGGAAATTCTCCCCCCCCCTCAACTGGCGGGAATGGGTGATCTCATATAGTTCTCAGATCAGACATTTATCCGGAATCTGTTTCATTCACTATCCGGGTATGTGGCCTGATTAGAAGAATATCCAATGAAAAGAAGATTTGTGGGTGTTTTGTGCAGAAGAATGAGCCAATAGACAAGAAAAAGGTCCGTGACTACATGACCTACGATGTCGTCTCCGTGAAGGCAGAAGGCATGATAAAGGATGTCATCGATCATATCCGTTCAACCCAGCACGATGGTTTTCCTGTTCTTCGTGGAAACAAGGTCGTCGGCTACATCTCGGCACGCGATATCATCGGGGTGCATCCGTCAGTTCGGATAGAACAGATCATGTCCCGCCACCTGATCGTCGCCGATCCCGATATGCCGATAACCGATGCCGCCCGTGTCATCTTCCGATCAGGTATCCAGAAACTGCCGGTCGTGAATGAACAGAATGAACTGGTCGGGATCATCTCAAATGCGGATGTGATCAGATCCCAGATCGAGCATGTATCCCCCGGAAAAGTCTACAACTTCATGTCGACGTTGAAGAAACTCTATGGGATCGAACCGACCCTTGAGAGGGGCAATGTCCCGGTTGACCGGCTCCGGCCGACACAGGGAAAGATCTTTCAGGACGAGCTCGAAGGCCGGATGTATGAGATCAAAAAAGGACTTGCTGAACCAGTCATCGTCGTGAAAAGGTCTGGAAAATGGATCATGGTCGATGGCCACCACCGGGCCATTGCAGCAAAGCGGCTCGGCATCAGGATGCTTGATGCCTATATCATCGTGATCGATGAAGATATCGAACTTGGACTTGAACGGACAGCAGAGAGCATGAAACTGTACTCACTTGATGATATCCAGGTGATGGATTATGCACGCCATCCCCTGGTTGCGATCACGCACCGTCTGGTTCCACACGACTAAAATCTATCCATACCACCCTCTCTTCCAACTTTCCCCGATTCTTCCCATGCTTTTCTCTTTGCAGAACACCTCTCTGTATCCTTAAAAATGGAGGCTTCAAAAAGCCGGGAAAAGGGTAAGGGGATTTGGCAATGTTTGCCCGGAAGAATCAGGCCGGGTTTATGACCCATCCCATGTCGTATCAAATGCCTCATTGAGGACGTACTCTTTCACCACGTCACCATCGGGTATGAGAACCTCAGGCCAGAGCCGGGTGCGTGAATGAATGACGACGCCATCTCCAAGATTTGCACGTGGCCCGATCACCGTATCATGCTCGATCGAACAGTTTCCACCAATGTGAACATCATTATCGATGATGCTCCCGCTGACGGTGGAGCCAGGCCCGATTGAGACTCCCGAGTAGAGCGATGAGGAGAAGATCTTTGCCCGGCTATTGATGCTGCAATGGTCCCCGATGGATGTGTAGGGGCCGATGATCACATCCTCCCCGATTGTTACCCCTTTTCCGATAGAGACCGGCCCGATAACGCGGGATCGCGGCCCGAGGGTGATCGAATCACCAAACCTGACGGGGCCTGTGATCTGGGCATCCTCAACACTCAGGTTGCCCTGTATTGTGGTGATCCCGACATCATTCAGCTTCCATCTCTCGGCCTGCCTGAGCATTGAGGGGGATCCGACATCGGTCCAGTTTCCTCTGGCAAGCCATCCTTTCAATTGATATCCTCTGTTCATCAGGTCAGGGAAGAGATTACGGGCAAAATCATATTTGGTTTTCTCCGGTATATACTCAAAAATCTCAGGATTGCAGACGTACATCCCGGTGCTGGCGAGGTTTGAGAAGACTTCTCCAGGCCCCGGCTTCTCCTTGAACCGCTGGATGGTGAAGGTTGCATCGATCTCTGCAATCCCATACTCGCAGGGATCATCGATCCCAATCAGCCCGATTGATGCGATCGCATTCATCTTCTTATGTTCGCGGTAAAATTCGAGGAGATTGATATCCGTGACATGATCTCCCCCGACGACCAGAAATGGCATGCCATCAAGATACTCCTGCGCATTTTTTACTGATCCCGCCGTTCCAAGCTTCGTCTTCTCCTCGACATAGGTGATCTCGGCGGAGAAGAGTGAACCATCGCCCAGCACCTCTTTTATCCGATCGCCAAGATATCCAAGCGTGATGACGATATCAGTAAATCCGAGATTGGCGAGGTGCACAACAAGATGCTGGATGGAGGGGATCCCTCCTATTGGTATACAGGGCTTTGGCCGCTCAAACGTCAGCGGACGGAGGCGTGTCCCTTCACCCCCGCACATGATGCAGACTTTCATGGTAAGGAGATATAACCCCGTATCAATTAAATGACATTGATCTGCTCTCCGGATACCCTTATCACTCTTCAGCATGAGAGAGAATGCATGGGTTCTGAGTTCACCTGCACCCTCTGCGGCAGATGTTGCAATGGTTTTGGCCGTTATATTACGATTAACCAGAAGATCGGGGGCGCATACGGATGCTCCCTCTCCCTTACAAAAGAATCCTTCATGGCGGTTCTCGATCCGGGCAGATCTGATCTCTTCTCTGATACTTCATACCAGAATGAGCATCCTCATGCCTGCCCGTTCCTCAGGAGAGAAGATGATGAGAGGGTCATCTGTACGATCTACCGGTCACGGCCGGGATTCTGTCGTGACTATCTCTGCTGTACGGGGAAGGTGATGCGTCAGGATGTCCTCTGCGGCGAGATGAAGGGGAGGCGTGATCTGAAAACCGAAGATCCCGGCCTTCAGGAGGAATGGATATGCCTTAAGGAGCGGTATGGTGGTGCAGCCGATTCGGATTGGAAGGAGGAGGTCAGAAAGGCTTTGACCACATCAGGATACAAGGTGATCTTCTATGAGTGAAGAAGGGATGCGGATACTGGAGGTGAAGGGGGAGAAAGTTCCCTGCCTCCCGGAGAAGTCGGTTACTCTTGATCGGTGCCGCTTCTGTGCCCATTCGCGCTATTTCGAGGTGAATGGAATACGGATGCCCTCGCCTGCACGGGCATACTGTTCACGGAGCGGTGCAACAGATGAGGTGGATCTGAAAGCGGTCACACGGGTCTGGTGTGATGATATGGTAGGTGAAGGCTACCGCAGTATCATGTCGATCATCAGCTGATTTCAGATCAGAGACCCTTCCAGAACTCCCACCATCTCCGGGTCTCCTGCGGAACTGGCAGCTGATCTTTCTGCCATTTCAGATCGAGGATATGGTGTACAACCCGGATCTCTTTTTTGAGATCCACAACAGCATCAGTCAGGCTCTCCAGTGAGCGGTTGATCACCTTCACCTCCTCAAAGCTCCTCTCCCGCGGCACCGGAACAAATGAGTTGTCTTCGGTATATTTCTCAACACCCGCCTCAATAAGCCTTAAAATTGCCTCATTTCTCTCGATCCTCTTTTCAGTGGCGAACTGTTCGATCTGATGTGCCAGATCGTTCTCAAGGGTAAATGAGATCCGAATACTCATAAGGTAACCTCCTTAATCTGCCTGTTCATTGCTTCTCTTCTCCCCCGGAATAACCGGGGCCGCCAGCTCAACAATCGCATTCATATCGAGATGCTCCTCCAGATGACGGGCAAGATGGTCATAGGGATCAGTTCTCTCCTCTTCGGTATAAATCAGTCCCTTCTTCCCATAGAGATACTGAAGCAGGGCAGTAACAGCAGATGCATTCTGGAAGAGGCCGTGGAGATAGGTTCCAAAGACCAGCCCGTCATCTGATACCGATCCATCTCCCTCGAATGCTTCGGTTCCTCCGGCGCTGATCGTCTCGCCCATATGGATCTCGTATCCGCTCACCTCCCCCATTGCACCCAGGATCGGCCCAACCTGCCGTGCCTGTCGTGTCACCCGGATCGTTGTCTTCTGGTACTCCGAGAACGACGTCTCAACAGGCAGCATATTCAGACCATCATATACTGCCTCACCACTGGATTCGATGCCCTTGTCATAGATCCTCCTCCCGAGCATCTGGTATCCCCCGCAGATACCAATCACCGGCACACCACGTTCCTGTGCTTTTGCTATCGCATCGCCTGTCCCGGTTCTCCTGAGATGCAGGAGATCCTCAACAGTATTTTTTGTTCCAGGTATGATGATGCAGTCATAGGTATCGAGCGGATCACCGGGCCGGACATAGGTGACAGACGTGGATCGTTCAAGTGCTTCAAAATCTGTGAAATTCGATATCCGTGGCAGATGGATGATTCCTATCCGGATCGGAGATGATGATGCGCGTTTGTCGGAGAGCGAGAGCGAATCCTCACTTGGGAGGTTGAGATCGGTAAAAGGAACAACCCCGAGCACCGGAACCAAACAGGTCTCTTTGATCAGATCGATTCCTGAAGCAAAGATCTCGGGATCACCCCTGAATTTGTTGATGATCACACCGGCAACGAGGGAACGAACTTTTGGCGGAAGGAGGCTGATCGTCCCATACAGCTGGGCAAAGACCCCTCCCCTCTCGATATCTGCTACAAGGATGATTGGGATTTGAAGTCTTTCCGCAAGCCGTATATTGGCAATATCACGATCATAGAGGTTCAGCTCTGCTGCTCCACCCGCCCCTTCGCAGATGACACATCCTGTCTCTGCCATGAGATCCTCGTACGCAGCGACTGCCACTTCAAGAAGCGCGTCAGTCTCCTTGTAATAGTCACGTATCGGGAGGTCACGATAGGGTTTTCCAAGGACGATCACCTGTGAGATGCTTTCAGCTTTTGGCTTTAAGAGGATCGGGTTCATCTCAGCGACCGGCTCGCGGTGTGCAGCGATCGCCTGCATCGCCTGGGCAATACCTATCTCGCTGCCATCTGCTGTGACGTAGGAGTTGAGGCTCATATTCTGCGCTTTAAATGGTGCGACTGTATATCCACGATTGAAGAGCGCACGGCATATACCGGCAACAGTGACACTTTTTCCGACATGGGAGGCGGTTCCAAGCACCAGAAGTGACATGGTTCATTTGTTCTCTCTCCATGAAGATAAAAAGGGACATTCTGATCTTCTTCGATCCCGCACACTCTGCCTCCTCCCAGCGCATACAATAAATAGAGATGAACGTCCAGTACTGGTTAATGAACAGTGGCATCTGCCCAAAATGTGGCCTTCCGAAAGAGCTGTGTATCTGCGAAGAGGTCGCCAAGGAACAGCAGAGAATTCTCGTGAAGATCAACCGGAGACGGTATGGGAAAGAAGTGACCGTTGTAGACGGTCTCGATCCCTATGAGATCGATCTTGAAGATCTCTCAAAGTTCCTGAAGAGCAAACTTGCTTGTGGAGGAACCGTAAAAGGAAATACCATCGAGTTGCAGGGGAATCACCGTGACCGCGTGAAAGATCTGCTCTCTCAGAAGGGGTATAAAATTGATAATATAAATTAATACCCTCCCTCCTTCTTCTCTCAATTCCCCGTTTTTTTATATTCACGTTAGATGGCGAACCGAAAGACCAGCCAGCCGATCAGGACCATCATGGCTGAGAATTTCAGTCCTGCCATTGCCCTCCCCTCACCCATCTGGCCTGCGACAAGCCCGGAGAAGAAGCCCTGCAGGATGACCGCGTGCGAGAAGATCCTCTTATAAAAGTCGATATCAATCGATGCCATAAATCCTGCACCGGCACCGGATGCCTCTGCGGCCCTGCCTGCTTCTGCCATTGTACCGAGGAATGTGCTGGTCAGAATGCCGATGACGAACATGTAGACGAAGAAGGATATGATAATGATCACAATATAAATGAACATATTGTTTAATCGATCGGTCTTCAGGGTGACAAACTCGTAGGTATCGATTGCTGCTGCACGGAGGACATTTGAGATATCTCCTCCGGCCCTGCTCGCTTTTGCGATCAGATCCACACTCCTGGTTGCAAGAGGCGTCTGTATTCTTTCACCAAACCGGAGCATCGCCGGAACAAACGGAACATTCCATGACATCTCCTGATCCAGGCGACGGATATGCGGTGTCAGGGCGCCATATTCTGCGCGGGAGACAAGGGCAACGGCTCCGGGCAGTGTCATACCGGATTCATTCATCCCTGCAAGGTCACGGAAGAAGTTCGGGAGTGCGGACTCAAGGCTCCTCTGCCGGCGATCATCAAAAAAGTCGAGGAGGGCAAGTGGGGTGATGATCAGGAGCGTTGTGACGATCAGGATGTCATCAATTATGGTCGTTCCAAGAACAAAATTCAGGCCGAACTGCTGATAGACGATGAAGAACCAGATGAGGGCGATTACGAGCGAGAGGGGAATTGTCAGATAGAGTGAATGGATGGGGTTTTTGATCAGTGATTGAACCGGGTGCTGTATAAAACCCGAAAATCCCCTCTCTTTTTTACTACGCCTCTCGATCTTATCGTGGATGTTCCTGTCGGCATCAATCTCTGCTACCTGTCCCTGCCTTCTCCACCTCATCTCAGACCTCCGGAGTCATGGAATCGATCATAACAAGGAACATGGCACTTCCAAACGGCATGATCAGGTAGATGATCACATAGAGGAAGATCGGATCTCCCCCACCGGAGAGCATCGACATCACCGATTGCAGAATGACGAGAAAGAGTGTTCCTGCAACGAGGGCTGTTACATAGGATTCGGATATCAGCCCCAGTGTGTCAAGGAATGCCTTCTGCTGCTGCCGGTTCTCAATGGCATACTGGTTTGCCTTCAGTTTGAAGTACTCAGTCAGGTTGCTTCCGCTTGATATTGCCCCCATTGCTCCCTGCAGAAACTCTTTCAGCCGGTCACTTGGGGTGATTGTCGAGACGACCCGTAATGCATCGATCAGATCACGCCCGAATACATCGATCTCACGGGCAATATACCGGGCTTCAGCGGCACTCTCGCCATAGACTGGTGATTCTCCAAGAAGGCGGAAGATCTCGGCGGGGGTGATCCCGGCGGTGGACATTGCGGTGATATAATTGATCGCGTGTGGAAGGCTTGCATCTATCTTCCTCTTCCTCTCACCTGCCATAATCGGGGGGTACATCAGGAAGAGAAAATACGTCGATCCGGACACAACCATCAGGGTCAGGAGCGTGATTGCAATGGTCCCGGCGATCAGGAGCAGATCCGCATATTCGTAGACGACAACGGGGAGCGATCCGCTGTAGGTGATCAGGTTCGGAATCTTAAAAAAATAGCTGAGGACTCCGGCAACTACAGCGGCAAGAACTCCGGCTATTGCCGAGGTTAAGGTTGCTGATGCAAGGTAGGCCTCAAATGGCACTTTGTGGCGGGCAGAGATGAGACTTCCATGCAGTTCGATGTAACTCTCTTTCTTCTTCCGCATCCTCTCTCCGAGGAGGTTGAAGCAGAAGAGTTCATACCTGTTCATAGAGATCCCCTCTCACGCGGGCGATCACATCATCGGGGTTTCTGAAGTAATCCATTAAAATGGCAGAAACATCCTTATAATGCCTAATTTTCCGTATTCTCATCCATTCAAGAACCTCCTGCCTCCGTTTCAGCTCCTCCTGGATTCTCTCGTCATCCCATCCGCGCTCCTCCATGATATCCTCAAGGATATAGGATTTCCCTGAATAGGAGATCTCATCTGTCGAGGGTTTCCACCTGAAGACTTCATTGGTGATCAGTTCGTTTGTCCGTGGATCGATATCGAGGATCTCGATAATCTGCTTGTTTCTTCGGATCCTCTGCCCCCCCACACGTGCCTGAACCTGGATAGAGACGAGATCGAGTGCTGAGAGCATATTCCTTGGCACATTCATCGGTGGGTTCTCAAGCCGGTGTACAACACTTGAAACCGAATCCGCATGGGTGGTTGAGTATGTGATATGGCCGGTACTCATTGCCTGGAAGAGTGTCAGTGCCTCTCTCCCACGCACCTCACCGACAAGAAGGTATTCGGGACGCTGCCTGAGGGCAGCTCTCAGAAGTTCGTAGAGATCGATCTCGCCACGCCCACCCGTATCAAAGGAGTCGCGGGTGACACTTGGGATCCAGTTCGCGTGAGGGAGCTTCAGTTCACGCGTATCTTCGAGTGTGATGATCTTTGCAAGCGGAGGCATGAAGAGGGAGATTGCATTCAGCGAGGTTGTCTTCCCGGACGCTGTTCCTCCTGCAAAGATACATGACTTGCCGCTCTCAACGGCAAGCCAGAGAAATGCTATCGAGAGGGGGGAGAAGGTCTTCCATTCGATGAGGTCTGTCGGGGTGATCGGCTCATCACGGAACTTCCTGATCGTAAAGGTCGATCCATGTGCAGTCACCTCGGTTCCGAGAGTCATCTGGATACGGGATCCATCCGACATTGTTGCATCCAGAATCGGCTCCGCAATCGAGATATATTTTCCAGCCCTCTGCGCAAGTTTTGTCACAAATGAATCCAGATCAACAGAACTGGTATAGCAGAGCGATGTCTTAATCGACTCATACCGGGTATGGTAGACGAAGATCGGCGACTTCAGCCCGTCACAGGAGATATCCTCAATGAACGGGTCATGCATAATCGGATCGATCAGTCCGTCCCCTATGAACTCACAATCCATCCGGTAATGGATCTTCTCCTCTTCGACAGGAGTGAGGCTGAGATCAAAGTCTTCGATGATCCTGCGGCTGGCCTCTCTGAGTAGTTTCCGTGTCTCCTCCCTGGAGAGACCACGGGTGCTGATATCCAGTGTCTCAAAGAGCCGGTTCTTAATCTCGTTGTATAACGCTTCTTCGCCTTCTGTCAGCAGGGGCTCTATGACCTGGTAGGTGTATTCATGGGAGAGGACATCGTAGAGGATTCTGATATATGCATACGGGGGGTGTACCGGGTAGAGCTCAACCTCCTCGACACCGGGCGGAGGTGTATATCGAAGATCGAGCAATGGGCCGTGGGTATCAGGATGGTACTCCTCGCGCAGACGTCTTTTAGGTGAGAGTCTCTGGAGAATGGAGGGTTTTTTCGATCCTTTCCCATCCAAAACTGGCTCATCTTTCTCTGATGGCTTCTCTATCACGGCTTCTTCGGGGATGGGGATCTGTTTCTTCTCTATGACCACCTCCTGGAGCGGGATCGGATGAGGTGGCTTATGACGAATATCTCCGGCTTCCGGATCGCCTGCGCCACCCTTCTCCCCCGGACGCTCATCAGGTACTGGCCAAGGAGTTGGTGTTTTCTCTTCTGGGATCGGGGAGGTTTCCTCCCCGGCTATCGGGTGGCTCATGTCGTCCTCATGAGTTGCCGCGATCAGTTCTTCAACAAGGTCTTCAAGATCATCCCCGGTATCCTGCTGTTCACCCATCTCTTCAGGTTTCTGCCTCTTCTTCAGGAAAGAGAAGATAGTGCTCCTTTCTCTGCCCATCTCCTCTTCTCTGATCTGTTCCTCCCCATCTGTCTCTTCCTGTATGGTGCCATGGCGTTTATCATCCTCAGGTTCCGTTGCATGGGATGGCTCTGTTGCACCATACTGATCTCTTCTCGTCCTCTGATCCCATTGTTTCCCCATCTCTCTGAGGGGATCAGAGCCCTCGTCCGGACTACCGCCCCATTCCGGTCTTCTGCCTGTCTCTTCCTCCCCGCTCTCCGGAGTCACCGGCAGTAACCATCCGGGGACAGCCTGATCGATTTCTCTCTCTGCCGGTCCTGCCTCTACTTCCGTTTTCTTTTTCCGTTTGATGAATGAGAAGAACCGGTCCCGTATCCGCCTCTTCATCATGCAGCTCCATCAACTGGTATTGTAATCTCCATATCGCCACCTGGATATCTGAAAGTCTTGTGGCCAATCAACCTGATACCCTCTCGCAACCGGCATTCGTACTCCCCCTCCAGAAGCCGAAATGATGCCTTTCCATTCTGATCGAGCGTATCTGTTCCGCATATGCGCCCTTCGCTCCAGAGCTCGATCCTGAGGGGTACAGGTCTTCTCTGGCCAGATGCCACCCTGATCGTAAGCCTGCCGACTCCGGAGGTTTCTGCAGGCGATCTGGCTTCCCTCCTCTTCTTCACTGCTGCGTGTGCAAATAACCGTTCAGGGTGATAGATGCGCGCACAGCTGGCGAGACCTTCTGCTTCTGCTACCGGTAGAGGGGATATTGTGTAGATTGGTTTTGTCGGAAGCCTGAGCACCGCAATATCTCCATAGATCGTTCCTGCGCCATCAGCATATTCAGCACCTGCGGGTTCCCCTGAGATGAAGATGACCTGTGCCCGCACCCCGTCAACCTCCATGCAGGAGATCGTGCCGGAAAAATGCCACTGTACAGCATTCAAAATGCAGTCTGCAAGTGTTCCTGATCTCTTTTGTGACTCATCTGTATCGGGCATCTCTGTTTCTCCTGCACTCCCGGGGTTCTCCTTTCTGACCCTCTATTATGAATCGCACGTGATCATACGCAGAGTACCAGAGAATCTATGCCATGCCATATATAATCTATCAACCAGAATAGTTCATTTATGATATCGTACCTGGCCATCCCCTTTCTTCTGGTGGCATTGACATTTCTCTATGGATCCTTTCTGGATATCCGCGATCGCAGGGTACCGTTTCGGACATGGTATCCGATGCTCCTCCTCTCTCTCCCGTTCACAGGGTATGTCTATTATCTCCTCTTGCTTGGAGATCTACACTGGTTTTTGATCATTGCCCTGACGACTCTCGTCTTCTCAGGGGTAATGTATGCGATTGCATATTTTGGCCTCTTCGGTGGTGCAGATGCCTGGGGTCTTATTTTTATCGCTCTCCTGATACCTCTCTTTCCATTTGAACCGCTCCTTGGGTATCCGCCAGTTCCAATCTTTGCCTTCAGTGTCCTCGCAAATGCCCTCATCCTGAATCTATTCATTCCGGTTTTTCTCTTCATCTACAATCTGGCGAAAGGGAACAGGGCTCCGCTCCTGTACATGTTCATCGGTTTCCCGGTTCAATCTGAGAATATCCGTTCGGTCTTTGGCTTTGTAATTGAGGATTTTGAAGAGACAACAGATGGTTTAAAGCGCCGTTTCATCCCATTTGCAGAGGCGATCAGCAGGATGGCACGGGATGACCGTGTGTATACGCGTGACCTCCGGGAGCAGCCAGATGAATTCCGGAAAGAGCTTGCATTGTATACACAAGCTGGTTCTGTCTGGATATCCTATGGTGTTCCGTTCTTCATTCCGATAACCGCCGGGCTGATCGTTTCATGCCTCATCGGTGATATACTCTTTACATTGATGATGGCGCTTATGGGGGTCTGATTGGTATGATCGAATTAGATTATCAGAACGGGCTCATTCCGGTTGTTGTACAGGATGCAGAGACACGTGAGGTGCTGATGGTTGCCTGGGCAGATGAAGAAGCTGTCTCCCTCACACAACAGACCGGCTATGCCCACTATTACAGCAGAAGCAGGAAGAAGATATGGAAGAAGGGCGAGGAGAGCGGCCATCTCCAGCATGTCGTCGGGATCAGGACTGACTGTGATGCAGACACTCTTCTCTACCTTGTCTCACAATCCGGTGCTGCCTGCCACCTCGGGTATCGATCATGCTTCTTCAGGACGCTTGATGGAGACGTTCTCTTCGATCGTATGGTTGATCCGGAGACGATATACAAATAATTCTTCTCTCTGGCAACCCCCGTTTTTTTGGAAGGTCTGTTTTCCGGGGCGGCCGCCTGGAGAGGCGCATTTGAACAAAAACAGTATCGGTTTTCTCTCTCTATCATCCGGTTAATATCCGCTTCTTTTCCTCTCTGGCCGAAGTCGCATGATATTTATATCCTAGTATCTCTTACGTTATGGTGTAGAGAAAATAGAATAGCAGAGTCTGACGTGGATCCCGGGTCAGGCGTATACGATAAGAGCGGTGATCCGGGATCTTCCATATCGGAACGTATATGAATAATGGAACTTATTGGGGCGATATAATAAAAAAATGGCTGATTATTGCCTTTCATGGGAATGATCAGCATATTCTCACTCCGATAACCATAATCAAGAGTTTACAATGGTAGAATTTTTATGAAACTGGTACCTGATACGAGCGTTGTCATTGATGGGCGCATTACCTCAATGATACAGAACGGCGAATGCAAAGGCGCAACAATAATCATTCCTGAAGCTGTTTTTGCGGAACTTGAGGCACAGGCAAACCATGGGCGGGAGATTGGGTTCTCCGGACTGACTGAGATCCAGGAACTCTGCCGCATGCGGGATGAAGGATTAATCGAGCTCAAATTTGTGGGCGAGCGGCCCCGGCTTGAACAGGTGAAACTGGCAAGCGGCGGTGAGATCGATTCGATGATCCGGAATGCCGCAATCGAATATGATGCATCCTTTATGACCTCCGATATCGTCCAGGCTGAGGTTGCACGGGCAAAGGGAATCCCTGTCATCTTCATGAAGGCGCAACAGGAGAACTTCACGCCGCTTGGTATCGATCACTTCTTTGATGAAAATACCGTGGCAATCTATCTCAAGGAACGGGTAGCTCCATATGCCAAGAAAGGCCGCCTGAAGGAGATGAGGATCGAGCAGATTCGCGACTCCCCGATGACCGAGTATGAGCTGCGTAAGCTTGCACAGGAGATCCTTGAACGTGCCAAGCGCCACCCGGACGGGTTTATTGAGATCGAGAAGAAGGGAGTGACGGTCGTCCAGATCGGATCGCTTCGGATCGCAATCACCCGCCGCCCGTTCTCAGACGGGATGGAGATCACTGTCATCCGTCCGATTGCGGATGTCTCACTTGAGGATTACAGCAAGTCTGATGAGATCAAACAGTCGATCATCAGCGAGCGGTCGGGAACACTCATCGTCGGCCCGCCCGGATCAGGTAAATCGACACTTGCCCAGAGCATCGCCATCTTCCTTGCAGATTGCAACTATGTTGTGAAGACAATGGAGACCCCGCGTGATCTTCAGGTGCCGGATCATATCACCCAGTACACCGCGCTTGACGGGAATATGGCCCAAACCGCAGAACTTCTCAGTCTTGTCAGGCCTGATTTTGTTATCTTTGATGAGATACGGAAGCCTGAGGATTTCCAGATCTATGCGGATCTCCATCTTTCCGGGATCGGAATGGTCGGGGTTCTTCATGCACACAAAGTTCAGGATGCACTCCAGCGTCTCCTCTCACGGATTGATGTCTGTATTCTCCCCCAGGTGATCCCCTCGATCATCTTCGTCTCCGAGGGTGAGATTGAACGGGTCTATTCGCTCACGCTCTCAATCGATCGCCCAATCGCACTTTCAGGACAGGGAATGGAAGTAACTCCGTCCCCGGTTGTCAAGGTTGCAGATAGTGAGACGGGCCTTGTGGTGGTCGAGATATTCCGGTATGGCGGCGAGACGATAGTGTACCCGTTGCACAGCCAGGATTTATCTCTCCAGACACCAAAATCCCGGAATACAGGAAAAACCGATATCCCTGCACATGTGGAACCCGAGCCTGACACTCCTTCCTCAAGTCCGTGGCAGGCGATTGAAAAGGAGATCCAGAGAGAGATCGGCAGGTTCACCGAGGGTTCTGTGGATGTCAGGATGATCTCTGACAGTAAAGCATCTGTCTATATTGAAGATCGTGATATCCCGGCTGCTATTGGAAAAGGTGGTAAGAATATCGCTTCAATTGTGAATAAGGTCGGTGTTGGCATTGACATCCGCTCGCGAACCGAGCTGGATTCAACCCACCCGGCAGAAACCATTGAAGAGCCAACCGTGCAGTCTCCGGCCACGGGCGGGGTGGCGATCAGAACAGATAAGAAATTCCTGATCCTCGCCTGCCCCGAACATGCAAGCAAGATCGTTGACGTCTTCTCAGGTAAGGAATACCTCTTTACCGGCACTGTCGAGGAGAGCGGGGAGATTCTTCTTGCCAGAAACAATTCCATTGCCCAGGAGATGCTCAGGCGGGATGCCGAGGGTGAGAAGATCACGGTTCGTCCGGTGGAGTAACCGGGTTTAGTGTTTGAGGGGAGTTTTATTGTGGGTGATTCTGAACTGAAGCTGTCTGAAGCGGATGTTGAAGAAGAATGGAAGAATGCATTCCATTCCGATCCATCATCAAAAGAGAAATGTTATATCAATGTCGCATATCCGTATCCGAGCGGAGCGATGCATGTCGGCCATGGCAGAACCTATATTGTGCCGGATGTTATTGCCAGATTCTGGAGGATGAGAGGGCGGCAGGTTCTCTATCCAATGGCATTCCATGTGACGGGATCGCCTGTTATCGGGATCTCAAAACGGATTGCACGGGGAGATGAAAAGACTCTTTCATTGTACCGGGATCTCTATAAAGTGCCTCAGGATGTCATTGACAGGTTCTCCGATCCCCTTGCAATCGTCGATCATTTTTCAAATGAATACGAGCGGGTGATGCGGAGACTCGGCCTCTCGATCGACTGGCGCCGGAGGTTTACCACAATCCTTCCCCAGTACTCAAAATTCATCGAATGGCAGTACCATCACCTCAATGGACAGGGCAGGGTTGTCAGGGGGGAACATCCCGTTAAATACTGTCCGCAGTGCGATAATCCGGTCGGCGATCACGATCTCCTCGAGGGGGATAAGGCGGAGATTGTCAAATTCATCTTTGTCAATTTTGAATCTGATGGCTTTTTGATCCCCTGTGCAACACTCCGCCCCGAGACGATCTACGGGGTGACCAATCTCTGGATCAACCCGGATGTCGATTATGTAAAGGCGGATGTCGATGGCACCGTCTGGCTCCTCTCACAGGAGGCAGCAGACAAGCTTGCACTCCAGAAACATCAGGTGTCAATCGTCGGCGAGGTGAATGGCGCTGATCTCATCGGCTCATTCGTCTCCCATCCCCTCTGTGGACGTGTTCGTATACTTCCGGCAGGATTTGTGGATCCGGATATGGGATCCGGCATCGTGATGAGTGTTCCGGCACATGCACCTTTTGACTATATCGCCCTCTCCGATCTTCAGAAGAAGGGAGAGTACACCGATATCGAACCGGTATCGCTGATACAGGTTGATGGATATGGCGCAATCCCGGCGAAAGAGGCGGTGATCCGGCATGGGATCGTCGATCAGTTCGATCCGAAGATGGACGAGGTGACCCAGGAGGTCTATTCTGCCGAGTTCTCACGTGGAAAACTCCTTGCACGATGCGGGGAGCATGAAGGAAAACCTGTTCGTGTTGCACGTGAGGATGTTGGCGCTATCATGGAGGCGGATTATGGCTCGATCTGGTTCTATGACTTCGATCAGCAACCGGTTGTCTGCCGGTGCGGAAGCCGTGCCTTTGTCAGGATCCTTGATGATCAGTGGTTCCTTGCCTATAGCGATCCTGTCTGGAAACAGCAGGTGCATGACCAGATCGAGAAGATCACACTTGTTCCACCCGAGGTGCGGGCAGAGTTTGACCGTACTGTCGACTGGCTGAAGGACTGGGCATGCACCCGGCGTGTCGGGCTTGGCACGCGGGTTCCCTGGGATCCGAAATGGCTCTTTGAACCGCTCTCGGATTCAACCGTCTACATGGCATATTATACGATTGCCCACCGGATCAGCGGGATTCCTGCCGCGTCCCTCACCCCGGAGGTATTCGATTACATCTTCCTGGGCAGAGGAGAGCCCAAAGGTGTTGACAGATCGATCCTTGATGAACTGAGATCCGAGTTCCTCTACTGGTACCCCTACAACTACCGCTTCTCGGCAAAAGATCTCATCTCAAACCACCTCACCTTCCAGCTCTTCCATCACCGTGCCATCTTCCCCGATGAACTCCAGCCACAGGGTATGGTCGTCTTTGGGATGGGGCTTCTGGATGGAGCAAAGATGTCATCCTCCAAAGGAAATGTATTCCTCCTGGAAGATGCCGCAGAGGAGTTTGGCGCTGACACGGTTCGTATGTTCCTGGTCGGTTCAGCCGAGCCCTGGCAGGATTTTGACTGGAGAAATGAACTCGTATCATCCATACGAAAACAGATTGAACGGTTCATTGCCTATGTTGCAGAGTCAAAGGATGCAAATGGCACTCATGATGTCGATGCATGGCTCTCCTCCCGTCTCCAGCGCAGGATCGCCCGCATGACCGAGGCACTCGAACTCTTCCAGACCCGGCAGGCGCTTCAGGAGGCATACTTTGGGATCGAGTCGGATCTGAAATGGTACCGCCGCCGTCTGCCTGCCGGTTCAACCGGTGGCACAGTGCTCCGTGATGTCGCTGATGCCTGGATCAGGCTGCTTGCACCGGTGATCCCCTTCACCTGCGAATCGCTCTGGCGTGAGATGGGGCATGAGGTTTTGGTCTCCTATGCAGAGTGGCCGGTTCCTGATCAGAGCCGGATCAATCCTGAAATAGAGCTTGCAGAAGAGTTAATTGTACGAACCGTCGAAGATATCGAGTCAATTATGAAAATTCTTCCGGTTACAGCAGAAAAACTTACCCTTCTGATTACTCCTGAATGGAAGAATGAGGTCTTCAGGCGGGTTGCAGCAGCTGAAGATCGGAGATCGGTGACAAAAGAGCTCATGAAGGATGAATCGATGAGAAAGCGTGGAAAAGAGGCGGCAAATGCTGTTCCACAGGTTATTAAGCTGATCCACAGCCTCCCCCCGGCACTTGTCGACCAGATCTCAACACGTGCACCTGATGAGCATGCAATCTTTTCACAGGCGGCGTCTTTCATCGAAAAAGAGTTCTCGGTAAAGGTGGAAATCCTCCATGCAGATGGGAGCGGCCATCCAAAGGCAGGAGTGGCACTCCCCTTCAAGCCTGCAATAGTGATAGAGTAAAAAAACCTACTCTTCTTTTGGTTTTGCCCGCTTCACCCGTTCTTTTGTCGAAAATCCGGTGAGGAGATCGAGGTAATGCCGGAATTTCTTATTGGAGTCGAGGATATCCTCATCACCTGCTGTGATATCTGACTCGGTATCGACAAATGCCGTCTTGTTCTTCTCACCCGGCCAGACCTCCAGCCGCTTGATCGCCTTAAAAGAGATGATGTAATGCCCGTCTTTTTCTTCAGGCTCAACACCGAAGATCTCAATGAGCCCCTTTGCCATCCGTTCTTCAAGGTCTTTTGTCTGCCCTCTTTTGACTGGATATTCCTGCATAGTATTAATGTAGGTGGGGCGTCTATGTAATTTTAATGTCCAATGAAACGAGTGATCTGAAGATCATCTCAAGCGATCTCAAGGAGAAGGGAGCGGTTGTGATGATGGGGTTCCCCGGTTCCGGGCTTGTCGGGAGCATCGCCCTGCAGTACCTGGTGGATCAGATGGAATTTACCCATATCGGCGATATAACCAGCCGGTTCTTCCCCCCGATGTCGATGATGCAGAAGGGGGTTATTCATGCAGCGGTCCGTATCTATGAGAAGGAAGGATTTGCTGCACTTGTTGCGGATATTCCCATTCACCCTGCAATCTGTTATGAGGTGGCAAATGGTATCCTCGACTGGCTGGAAGATTATGATGTGAAGGAGATCGTCACCATCGCCGGTATTGTGACCAATGAGGCCGAAAAGAGGGTTTTTGGTGTGGCAAGCGATGAAGCAGCCGTCTCGAAGATCTCGGATCATACGATTATCCTCCCGATGGGTAGCATCTCCGGTATCGCATCAAGCCTTCTGACGGAATGCAAACTGCGGAAGATCCCCTGCATCGGTCTCCTGGGCGAGACGGTGAATAATCCTGATCCGCGGGCGGCTGTCTCTACGATCAATGTATTGAATGATCTCTACTCCTTAAACCTGGATACTGCACCACTCCTGGAACAGGCAGAGGAGATCGAGATGACGATGCAGCGGCTCGCTGAGGAAGTACAGGGATCGGAGGTGCCGCAACAGAAGAAGGAAAACCTTCCGATGTACGGGTGATCACAATGATGGTAGCAGCATTAACAGGCATATCCTCACAGGTAATAGCAGATCTCAAACTTGGCAGACCCAGAACCATCGAACTTCAGAGCGCTCATAATATTATCACCCTTTCAGAAGTGCAGCCGGGGGATCCAATCTTCCTGACATCCGTTGCACCTGAAGATCTATCACCTGGGGATTCCGGCATCATCCTTGAGGTACAGATAGTATCTATCTCGATGAAACGGCTGATTGAATATTCGCATGCCAGTTTCTTCGAGGAGCGTGAGCGGACCTCGGCACGTGTCCAGCTGAGGTACTGTGGGACATCAATCGTTAAAGAAACAGGGGATCTTGGGTGTTGTAAGGCAGCCCGGGTGGATGTGGTGAAGTGCACCTGTTTCCACGCGGTCTGATCTCCTCTTATTTTTTCAGCTGATTAATACAGAATCCGACATTCTCACCGAATCTACGGATGGTATCCATCCCTTCGGTATCACCCTGCACCTCGCCCTTCTCTTTTCCAAAGGCCATGTTCCAGTAGGTGGATCCGCAGACGATCATATCATTGATCAGGTAGAACATCAGGAGTTCCTGGATGGTTGCGGTATGGCCCCCTCTCCGCGCAACAGCAATCGGTCCTCCGACCATCCGCGAGAGGAACTGGTCATTTCCACGTGAGACCATCCCGATCCTCTGGAGTGCCGACATCAGCTCCCCGCGGGCGGTTCCGAAGTAGACCGGTGTTCCGACGATTAAGCCGTCTGCTGATCTTATCGTTTCAATCATCTCGTTGATCCCGTCATCAATTGCGCATCTTCCGGTCTTTTTGCAGGAATAACAGGCGATACATGATGCGATCTGTTTTCCCCTGAGGCTGATATCCTCTGTCTCAACCCCTTCTGCACCCAGTGCTTTTTTGCATTCTTCAAGTGCGAGTTCGGTGTTTCCCCCTTCCCGGGGGCTTGCGTTGATGAGTACAACTCGTGCCATGATGCTCTTCTGGTTGACCCGGCAGATAAAAAAGATTATTCTGAGGTGAGCCAGTCATAGAGGAATACTGCGATGAGTGCCCCTGCAATTGGCCCTATGATATAGATCGGGAAGAATTCCCAGAAGTTCTGCCCTCCAAGGAGGGTGTTTCCGAGGTAAGGACCGAAGGTACGTGCAGGGTTCAATGATGAACCGGCGATATTTCCGGTTGTGGTGATGATACCGGCGACGGTGAGGCCGATGATCAGTCCGGCAAACCCTTCAGGTGCCCGCTTATCGACAGCCACACCCATGATGACGAGCATCAGGAGGAATGTCCCGATCGCTTCTGCAAGTATCGCTTCGGTATAGGAGATCCCGTGGAATGGTGCGGTTGCTCCAAGCCCTCCCATAAGTACTGCATCCGGGCCGGTACATCCGAAGAAGAGGATGCTTGCAAGTGCTGCTCCGATCAGCTGGGCGATGATGTAGGGGGCGACATCTGATGTCGGGAACCTCTTTGTGGCCCAGAGGGCGATTGTGACTGCCGGGTTGATATGTGCCCCGGAGATCCTGCCGAGTGCATAAATTGCACCGGCAATGGCAATACCAAAGGCAAGACCTATAGCAAGCCAGTCTGCGAGCCCCCCGAAGTACCCGATCCCGATATTGAATTCGGTGAGCGGTTCTTCTCCGGCAGAGAGCATCAGGGTGACAGTCGCTGCTCCTGCTCCGAAAAAGACGAGGAGGAAGGTTCCAATTATCTCAGCTACACATCGTTTGGCAAGTGATACCACGAGTAAAACCTCCAATTATGTATGGAACGCCTCATAGCAGGGTGGGCAGAGGATCCGTGGAATATTCTTCTTGAGCTTTTTTGCCGGGAAGGGGTAGCCCCCTTCCCAGTTCTCTGTCTCCTCCCTCATTGCATGCTCCATACAGATTCCCATGCCGCAGACGATACAGATTGCAACCGCATCGCTGTCTTTCCCCTCCTGGGCGCAGATATAACATTTCATACCAGACACCACCTTATACTGCGTTCTTATATTCACAATACTGGTGCCTGAAGTCAACAAGGCATGCCGCAGCACAATCCTTACAGGCCCTGACAGGGGCAGCAGGCGTCTCCTTGTGAAGTGCGATGATGTTGGTCATCATCGTTGCAGTCACAGGTTCGCTCGTTAAGAGGCACGGGTAATCAGAGAGCCTCATAAGGGCAGATGCCCTGACCGTGATCGCACAGGCAGGGTATGCATACCACTGCGGGTTCATCAAAACCTCGTTCTGATCAACTGGAGAGAGATCGATCTCACATCCTGAGACTTTCGGCTTGAGCTTCCCTGCTGATCCGGCTTTTGCCCTCCGTGCCCGGTCAAGGATCTTCCATCCCCGGTAGATCATATCCATGAAATCGCAGTTATGCAGCTCAGCCGCTGCACCACGGGTCGGGTTCAGCTGGACGAGGTTATGGAACCTCTTGGTGAGGAGATCCACAATCATCGGCGCATTGAATCCGTCAAGTTCAAGAATGTATTCTGTTGCACATGCAGATGCACCGGTTGCAACCGAGAGAATATCATATTCGCTCTTCATCTTTGGCACAGCGGCGGCAAGGGTCTTTTCCATCACCTCTGTCACCGCATCGATGGTTGCCATGATCACATCGTCCTTGCACATGTTGAAGGTGGACTGGGCGATGTGATGGGCGATATCGCCGACACAGTATGCCGGGATGGTGACGATATTTCCATAATGCACGCCGTCATCCACTGCCTTCTTTACAGCCGGTGTGATGAGGCGGCGATACTCGCTCATGTACTTCCTGACATCAAATGAGGTGTGTCCTGCCTCATCCATCAGTTCGGCCTGGGCATCAACCGGGGTCTTATAGATCTTCTGGACCTGCTGAACCTCCTTCTTTGATGCATCCGCAAGAGAGTCGCCCGCTTCAACACGTGTTGCAAAGACCTCCCCGACACCATAGGATGTGTTCATGCCCCATGATTTTGAGGCAAGAATTGTCTGTTGGTGATCTTTTGGAATTTTTGTCTTCTTCAGAATCTGGTTGACGATATTGCTAGTACTTCCGGGGATCATGGCAAAATCCACAACACAGGTGGGCCCGTAGAATCCGGCATATCGGCGTGCGGATTCCCGCCCGATCAATGCCTCGGATTTCCCAATCCGGGTGACGAAGGCATCAAGGCTCTTTTTGAACTTCGGGTCTTCATCACTGAGGATCTCAAGGACGACCGGAGTCTGGTAATGTTCGACAAAAGGATCGTCTTCCGGCCGTATGGTTTTTGTCAGGCCTTTCAGTGCGGTAAAGTGTGCAGTGACTGACGTCTTGTGGAGGTCAATCACAGCAGCACTCTGGCCGGTTCCAGCTTTCATCTTCCTGACAGCTGCAACATAGGGTTCGGCATCGGTGATCGAAAACGCCGTCCCCCGCTTCTTTTTAATCGTCTCAACATCTGCCCGCTGGGCAGCCATTGCTTCTGCGATGATTTTTTTATACAGTTCGGACATTGCTAACACCTCTGTTAATCGGGCAGATGCCCGATATGCAGGACTATGATCCCACAGTATAATAATGCTATTGTAAATGAAATAGAACAATAAATGAAAATATATTTTCGAAATTCTCTCATGTATTCTTCAAATGGTTAAATGTTAAGGAGAGTATTCCTGTTTTCTTTCTCTGGTCATTTTTGAAAACACATATAACAGACCAATTCATATACTATTCTATTTGTATGATGGTTGCATGGATAATCTGCCGGTTTCTTCGTGGATCCGATCCTGTAACCGGGTACCAAAGAAGAGTATTAATGGTGGCCTGATCGGGAATGGCAGCAAACCAGATTCTAATCGTAGAAGACGACGCGATGATCGTTGAGATGCTCGCTGTCATGCTCCGAAAGCTTGGGTATGGCGTCTCGGGTATTGCCACATCAGCAGATGAAGCGATCATGCAGGCAATACAGGGCACCCCCGACCTTGTCCTGATGGATATCGGGCTTGAAGGGAGGGCAAACGGGATTGCTGCTGCAACGATCATCTACCAGTTCTTCTCAATACCCATTGTCTTCTGTACTGCCCATTATGGGAGTGATGTATTAAACCAGGCCAAGCAGGCCCAGCCATTTGGCTATATAACAAAACCTTTCAATGAACGCGATCTCTTCAGCGTCATTGAGATTGCCATCAATAATTATCTCTCAACACGCCCCTCAGGAACAGATGCCAGACAATTCAAGGAACTGCTCCATATTGATGCCGGGGTGATGTTCCTTGATACCGGTGGCCGTGTCCTCTTCATGAACCCCTATGCGGAACATATCACTGCAATTACTCACAAACAGGGGTTCTATCATAATGTCGACAAGGTCATCAACAACTTTGAGATGGCTTCAAAAACACAGAAACAATACCCCTCTCTCTGGGATGCAGTCCGGGAGAGTGTTGTTATCGGCACAGGACACGATATCATCATCACGACACGGAAAGGCAAAAGGAAGGCAGTCCACCTGAAAGTGATGGTGAGGAAGAATAACCGGAATGAGATTATCGGCTATATTCTCAAGCTTGATGAGAATATCGGGAAGAGCCGCACCCTGAATCGATATTAATTTTTTTTTTTACTACAGGGGTTATATTCTGCTTTTTGTTCCTACAATGAAGTGTTCCTCTGGCTCCAGGCGCATCTCTTCATGGCCTCATGGATTCAGGGGGGAGTATTCCCCCTGTTCAGCCGGCGATCACAGGGGTTGCATTTTCATCGAAGGGGTTCTTCCGCATCGCCAGTGAGAAGAGATATGGATAGTGTGACTTCAGGTACCGCATATACTCAATCCACTCCGGGGTGAGCAGATCATAGACACGCCTGATATCGATGGTGAGGTGTGCTATATCCTGCCCGGGAAGGCTGGCAATATCATCCCTGCTCTCAAGTTCTTCTGAGAGATGGAAGACGGCACGGAGCGCCTCGGTGAATGTAGCATGTTCAAGGAGAGCCGGGTTTTCAAGCAGACGCAGCAGAAAGTCACGATGCTGAATGAGAAAGTTGCGGAGATCCTGAAGATCGATCCTTTGGATGATGACTGTTTGTTCTGTTCCCTGAAGATGATTCCTGATTTGATCGAATTCAGTCTCGGTCCAGGAATCCCTGATAAGGAGATTCCCCCGGAGTTGATCGAGATGTGGATCTGCATCTGAGAAGTGTTTCAGGAGTGTTGCTCCGACCTCGGAGAAGAAGATGCCAATGACCATATTCATCTTCTGGAGCCTCTCCCTTTTTGAGCGGACTGCTAACAGCTGGTTTAAGATGATCGTCACCAGAAGGACATTCACCGGCAAAAAGCCGAGCGCATTGAAGATATAGGTGAGGGTGTTGCTCCCCCCCTCATCCCCTATGATCAAAAACTTCAGCCCGTAGATGAGCGCTGTTGAACAGATGAGTGCTATGCCGAGTTTTGTCTCCCATTTGAGTCGCATTGTACCTGCCCCTTATAGATTAATTGATGCTTTTTGCATGGAAAAAGGAAACTGTCCTTCAGGTGATGATAAGGAACCAGACAAGAAAGACCAGGCTCTGGAGGATCGTCACCGGAATACCGAATTTCAGGAATTCAATAAAGGTGATGGTTGCACCCCGTTGTTCTGCGTTCTGAATGATGATGATATTGCTTGCAGCACCCAGTATCGTCAGGTTTCCGGCAATGGTGCTCCCTGCTGCAAGTGCAAGGAACGCAGTATCTCCTGCACCAGCCTCAAGGAGCATCGGAATGAGCAGGGCAACGAAGGGGACGTTCGAGACGATCTGGCTCATCACAAGGCTACCGGTGATGAGAATTGGGATCGAGAGGATCTGATCCTGGGAGACTGCTGACTGGATTGCTCCGCTCGCAAAGACTGCTCCCATTAGGATGAAGAGCGCGATGAAAAAGACGAGTGTTGCATAATCCACTTTTTTAAGGATTTGGAGCCGCTTGCGGGAGAGGATGAGTATCGGCATTGATGCGATGAGCGCTATCCCTGCGAGTCCCGGCCATGGATTGTAGCCAAGAGATACAAGCAGTATCCTCAGCAGAATCAGGAGAATGAGGAGTGTGAGTGAGATTTTGCAGAGGGCTGCCATGCCGGGATCGTGGATCCCTCCCTCGGGCATGGCCGGTGACAGGGTATCTGGAATGTTGGGGATGAGACGTAGTATAACAGCATAGAGGATTAAACCGGAGATGAGTGTCGGAATCAGAAGGTAGAGGGGAAAGGTGAGAAACGGGTTCGCCATCCCGCTTGAGATGGCAATGAGCAGGTTCTGGGGATTTCCTATCGGGCTTACTATGCTCCCTGTCGTAATTGAGCCTGCAAGTGCGAGGAGGAAGATCCGATCCGGGATATTGCAGGTGCGGGCAAGGACGAGGGCAATCGGGGTTCCGATGATTGCAAGGGTGTCATTCATCAGGAGAGCCGAGAAGGCTCCCATCAGGAAGATAAAGAGGAAGATCAGTCCTCGCGTCGTTCTCTGTGAAGCGAATATCCTGGTTGCGGTATGTGCGAGATAGCCGCTCTCCTCCATTGCAGCACCGATGATAAAGACGCCGAAGAGGAAGATGAGAATTTCATAATTGATCGCAAAAAGGGCGGCTATCGGGGCTATTGATCCTGCCAGAAGTGCAGCTACTGCTCCACCGAGCATGATGCCCCAGATGGGCAGCCTCACCTTTCCGACCTGGCGGAAGGCGATCGCCACCATCACCGCTGCGAGAATAAGAGTAGCATTATCCGTGATCAGGATTGCGCCTGCATGATTATGAAGAATTGCCTCTCCGATCAGATCTGCGAAAGCGTCATATAGGAGTTACTCCTATTGTGGCATATGAAGTATATTCATTACCTTCTGATGGCACTCCTTCTGGCTGCTGCACTCTCTGTTGCCGGGTGCACAGAGACGCCGGAGGCGGTTGTGCCGGTTGCAACTCCTGAAGTAACGCAGACTCCTGCAGAAACGCCCACCGGCTGGTCTCTCACCCCGGGTCCGGTTGGAACGATGCCTGTTGGAAAAGTGGTCTCGACCTCCGTTGAACGGGATCCTATCCGAACAGATCTGATTGTCCGTTTTGATGGAGGGCAGGGGATGAACTTCGTTACGTTGATTGAAGCCACGATGTATACCTCTGATGGACGTGTTGAGACAAAATATATCGAGAGGCCGCTCAATATGGGCAAATCGGTCACATTTGACGGAACACGGGGATCTGATCGGGTGAAGATTACCGTGTACTATAGTAGTGGAGAGGTTGTTGTGATCAGCGATGCCCTCCACGAATTCAAGAGCAGATGAAAATTCACTCCTCTCTTCTTTTCCATCTGATAAGGACTCCGTCGTCCATCTGCCCGACGTGATCGAGGGTGAGCCTTGGGAAGAGCGATTCATCAATAAATCCCTCTCCATCTGCAAGTGTCGGGGCAGTCTTTCCGCCGATGATCAATGATCCGAGATAGACATTCAGCTCATCAAAGAGACCCTGGCTTAAAAATGACCAGATCACAGTGCCTCCCCCTTCAACCATAAGGGTAGCAATCCCCCTCTTCTTCAACTCCGGCATAAGAGAGTGGAGATCCACAGTATCCTCTCCGCAGGTGATGACTTCAGCATACTCTCCAAGTGCCTCCACTCGTTTTGGATCGGCTTTCCTTGCAACAGCGATGATCCGTTTCCCTTCCCCTTTCCTAAGTATGTCAGCTGTTGTCGGCGTCTCTGCACCCGAGTCAAGGACGATCCTCACCGGGTTCTCATCTGCCTTCCTGTTTTTCCGCTTCTGACGGAGAACCGGTGATTTGACTGTCAGTGACGGGTCATCCGCATGCACCGTTTTGATACCGACAAGGATGGCGTCACAGGCAGCACGCATCTGGTCGACACGGGAAAAATCGTCTGATCCTGATATCCGTACCTGGCGCCGCTCCCGTGTCGAGAGTTTTCCATCGGCACTCATGGCAGCGTTGATGATGATATATGGCCGCATCTGAAGTATGGGTTTATAGATGATGGGTGATATAGGCTCTGGGTTCAATCGTTGAGGTAGTGTATTTTTCACCCTATCCGGCAAACCATGATCCCATGGGAAACCTGACAGTTGCAGCGATCGCACCTCCTGATGTTCTGCGTGAACTTGGGAAGAAGGGCACCTCATCGGATATCACTTTTTATAACCTGAAACGTGATCTGGATACGGTCACGCTCGTTGAGCCGTCCAGGTATCCCGATCGGCTCTCATCCCTCTTCTTCTCGGTCTCGATGGCACAGGCAGCCATCCTTGTTATCGACGAGATCACACCGCAACTTGGGGAATGTATCCTGATGCTCGATTGCGCAGGTGTTTCTGAGGGGTATATCATACTCAGAAATTACCTCGGGCAGGATCAGGTTGAACCACTCTTCAGAGGAACTGTTCTTGAAGGGTACAGGTTCTGTGAGCCGAACTGGATTGAGTTAAAAGAGCTTCTCCTAAAGGATGCTGCACTCATCAAGTCTGGTGAACCTCCGGCAGGATCGGAGCCATATGGCACAATGGCAATCGATCACCATTTCAATGTCAAAGGTATCGGAACGGTTGTCCTTGGGGGTGTCGTTGATGGCTGCCTCAGAAAGCATGATCAGCTGAAGGCGCTTCCCGGTGAGAAACAGGCGATACTCCGGTCAATCCAGAAGCATGATGACGACTCGGCGTATGCGGTGAAGGACGACCGGGTTGGCCTTGCCCTGAAGAATATCGAGGCTGATGATCTGGATCGCGGGTTTGTACTCACAACCAACCCGGCAGTTCTGGTCACTGATCAGATACATGCCGGGGCTTCACTTGTAAAATACTGGCCCTCCCCGATTCATGAGGGGATGGTTCTCTATTCTGGCCACTGGATGCAGTTCATCTCCGGAAAGGTGACTGCAGTTATGGATGATGGGGATTTCCGGCATCCTGTTCTGACGATCAGTCTGGAGAAACCACTTGTCCACCTCCCCGGTGATACCGTTGTGCTCCACTATCTTGAAGGGGGAAAGCTCAGGATTGTGGGTTCCCTCAAACTTGCCTGAATGCGCGTTTTGGGGCTTTTGTGGGGTTAATTGAGAAGAAGGTATAAATGCTTCGGAAGATCAATATATAATTGTATGGGAGATATGAAAACCCTTTCTTCCTTTGGAAAGGGTGCGCATTCATCGTTATTTATCAGGCTATGGGTCTTTTCCGCCCTGACGGTGACTGCATATCTCATCACCTATCATGGTGTGCAGCATGGTATCCATGATGTCTATCCTGCCCTTTTTCTGCTTCCGATAGTCTTTACCCCCTTCCTCTTCCCCCGGCGTGAGACGATTATTGCGGTTGCGATTGCACTTGGGTATTTTGCCCTGGTCTTCTCACTTGCACGGAATGATGTTGCGATCATCTATGCATCAACGGTTAATTTCACCCTCTTTATTGCATTTGGTGTCTTTGTTGCGGTTGTTGCGGATCATGTCCGGGTGAAGGCCGGGAGATACTCCCGGATTCTTGAATGTTCGGAATCATGCACCCTTATTGTGGATAGAAAGAGACGGACGATCATGGATGCCAATCCTCTCTCTCTGAGCCTGCTGGTACCCGGTGCATCATCATTGTTTGGAAAAGGATTGCAGCAGCTCTGGCAAAATCCCGAGAGGGCAGATTATCTCCTCGATGAAATAGAGAAAGGGAGATCTATATCTGATCATGAAGAAGTACTCATTGGAAGAGATGGAGCCCCCTATATCTTCCGGCTTTCGGGATCAATTCTTGATGATGATGCGGTATTGATCTCTGCTGTTGATATCACGCCATTAAAGAATGCAGAGAAGGCATATCAGAAAACCCGGATCGAATACAAAGAGACACTTGACTCGATAGATGAGCCGATCCTTGTCATCAGCCCGGATCATCATATTCTTCTGAATAACCAGACAGCCCTTCGTCATGCCCAGAAGATTCGGGGAGTCACCGATATTGTTGGTAAGCCCGTTCTGGATTTCTTCCCCTGTTTGCAGATCCTCTCGGATCCATATGTTCATGAAATGGTATTCTCAAAGGAAAAGTCGATCAAGCGGGATATCCTCTATGAAGAATCCGGCGTGGAGAAGTGGTTTACTGTTCATATCAACCCGATTAAGCGGGGACAGGGTAGTGGATCTGCGATTGTTATGATCCACGATATCACCGAGAAGAAGAAGAATGAGGCTTTATGGAAGAAATCAGAGTCCGCACATCGTATAATCTTCGAAAATGCCGGTGCCGGGATCCTCATCATTGATGAAAACGGCTGCATTCAATCTGTCAATGATGAGTTCTGCACTCTGACGGGATATGAGAAAGAGGAGCTCCAGGGGAGATCCCTCATTCAGCTCCTCTTCCCCGAAAAAGATCATCCGATAATCCAGGCCTGCATCAGCACCGATGCCGGGCATGAGTCTCATGAGGAGTATGAGGTTACCATCATCGATGCACAGGGTGATGAACGGAACTGCATGCTTCTGACTGCAATTATTCCGGATACACGACACAGGGTTGTATCCATCATCGATATCACCGAAGAACAGCGGATGCTCGATATGATGCTCGAACAGGAGGCAAACTATCTCCAGCTGATACGCCATGTGCCTGTAGGAATCTTCACCTGTGGAAATGGGGTGATACAGTTCGTCAATCCTTCATTCTGTCAGATAACAGGGTATTCCGAGGATGAGCTTCTGGGTGAGCGGGTTTCTTCAATCTTCCCGGAGGCTCGCGGGCTGCCGCAACAAAACACTCCGGCAGAGATTGTCTTCTCGAGGAAAAATGGCGAGTTCTCTCCAGGTACCGTGGAAATGCGGGCATTTCGATCAGATGGCGAGCCAGTTGAACTTGGGATCCTGATTGATATATCGACCCAGAAACGACTTGAAGAGAACCTCAGGGGTGAGATCGAACGAAGATCTGACTTTGTTATGGTTGCCTCCCATGAACTGAGAACACCTCTTCAACCTGTTGTTGGCTATCTCAGTCTTATCCTCGCAGATCCGGGTTCCCTGAACCTCCCGCCGGATGTGGTGGAGATGCTGACGCTCTGCCAGAAGCATATCGATCAGGAGCGGCGGATCATTGATCGGATGATTGCCCTCTCACTTGTTGACTCAAATAAGATTGTACCGAATTCCCGGGAGATACCAATCCGGGATCTCATCGAGGATATCATCGTTGAGTATAATTGTCGGGCAGATGCCCGGTTGAAGAATGAGGTGCCGCCATCTGCCACCATCCAGGGAGACCCGGATCTCCTCTATCATGTCTTCACCAGCATCATCAGCAATGCGGTGAGGTATAATGAACCGCCCCGTGAGGTTTCAGTGGAGTATGAGGCTGATTCTGATGCCCACATCATCCGGGTTATCGATAACGGCATGGGAATTGATCCGGAATCTCTCTCCAATATTTTTGAACCGTTCCATATCGCGGATCTCCAGAAATTAACACGGGAATATAACCGGCTGGGGCTTGGTCTTTCTATTGCACAACGGTATGTTCAGGTTCATGGCGGTGAGATCAGCGTCTCAAGTGTTCCCGGGAAGGGGAGTATTTTTACCATACGAATACCCATGAGGTTAGTAATATGACAAAGACGGTGATGGTGGTCGATGATGATATCCCGAACCTCACGGTGATGGGACTTCTCCTGAAGAAGCTTGGGTATGTCGCAGTCACCCATAATAACGGATGGAATGCGATCGCAGCAATCAAGGAGGAGATGCCTGATCTGGTTCTTCTGGATCTGATGATGACGCCCATTGACGGATGGCAGTTCCTGGATGAGATCAAAAAAGAGGGGATTATCGGTCTTCCTGTGATGCTCTTCACTGCAAAATACATCCGGGATGAGGAGATCGAGCCATATAAAAATGAGATAACCCTCATTCTCCAGAAACCCGTCTCCTTCAAGGAGCTCGAAGCGACTCTGGGCGAGTTCTTCAGCTCCAGGTCATAAACGAACAACCAGATTCCATCACCCTCATTTTCGAATAAGCATTCTATTAGTCATCGTCAGAGGAGGCCTCCTCCCGGTTTCAATTCATAACGGCTATATATGATCTTTAACGTAATCTCTATTTCATGAACGCTAAGGTGTGTGCCGCTCTCGTTGCGGCAGTTGTATTGTCCTTGTTTGCAGCCGGTTGCATGGGTGGGGAAACTCCCGCTCCGTCAGACCGGCCACTCTACATTGTTGGTATCGATGGTGATTACAGGCCCTTCAGCTATATCGAAGCTGATGGCTCGGCTGCCGGATTCGATGTTGAATCTATCAGGTGGATCGGCGAAGAAATGGGCTTTGATGTGAAGATCCAGCCGATGGCATGGGACGGCATCGTCACAAGCCTTGTTACAAAAAAGATCGATATGGTCTATTCAGGGATGACGATCACCCCGGAGCGGCAGGAGCGTGTCAGCTTCTCAGAACCCTACTGGATTGTTAACCAGGCAGTTGCCGCACGTGCAGACTCCGAGATGACTATCGAGGATGTACTTGCAGGTAAGGTTGTTATGGGTGCACAGCGGGGCAGTACTGCTGCAGATTATATCCAGATAAATCTGGTTGATACAGGCCTCCTCGCCGGAGATGACTTCAAACAATATACAGGCTTCTCGCTTGCAGTCCAGGATCTTGAGAACAAGCGTGTTGATGCAGTGATGTTCGATGTCCCGGTCGTGAATGAATTTATCCAGACGAATGGTCTCCGGAAGGTCGGTCTCGTTGAGACGGATGAAGAGTATGGTGTTGCAATCCGGAAGGAAGATACCGAGCTCCTCGCCACCATCAACGAAGGCATCGACCGGCTTCAGGCATCACCTAAATGGGATGAGCTGAAGCAGAAATATGGCCTTGAGTAACTGGTTTAGGATCAATTATCCCAACCAAAAACTCATTTCCCCTACCTTTTTCTCATCACGGAGACAACACTTTGAGTACTTCTATCAGCCCTGTTCTTTCAGGGTATCTTTCCGTGGTGATCCTGTTTGAGTATTCTTTCCCCGGCCATTGTTGATTCCCTCCCCTATCTCATCTCCGGTGTCTTCACGACTCTCGGGCTTGTGATCCTTGCCCTTGGGCTTGGGCTTCTGATGGGGATTCCAATGGCGCTTCTTCAGGTGTATGGCCCTGCCCCCCTCCAGTACTGTGTCCGCACCTATATCTGGATCTTCCGCGGACTCCCGATTCTGGTCCTTCTCTTCCTCTTCTACTTCGGCATCATCCCGGTAATCGGCTTTGATATTGGACCATTCTGGATTGCGGCCGTTGTACTTGGATTTCGGACTGCGGCATACCAGTCGGAGATATTCAGAGGTGCGATCCTCTCGATCAGCGAGGGGCAGATGCTGGCGGCACGATCCCTTGGAATGTCGCGTTTCTGTGCGATCAGAACCGTTGTGCTTCCCCAGGCACTGAGGAGGGCGCTCCCCGGCTGGACAAACGAGTACCCGATCCTCTTGACGGACTCATCAGTCTGTTACGCGATTGGAGTGGCAGAGTTGCTGACGAGGGGCAACCAGATCGTCGCACGAATAGGGGATCCGATGACGGTCTATGTTATCGTTGCAATCCTCTTCATCCTCTTAAATTATGGCGGGCAGTGGATCTTCGGCAGGATTGAGAACCGATATAAAATTCCAGGATACGGACACGGTGATGCATAAGATGACCGATGGAGAGATCATTCTCAGGGTGGAGGATATCCACAAATGTTATGGCGATATCGAGGTGCTCAAAGGTGTCTCCTTTGATGTCCGCCGGGGCGAGACGAAGGTCTTCATAGGACCTTCAGGAACAGGAAAGAGCACCCTGCTCCGGTGCATCAATCAGCTGACAATTCCGGATAGCGGTTGCATCTGGCTGAATAATGAAGAGGTGACACATTCCGGCCCGCGGATCAACCAGTTCCGCCAGAAGATCGGGATGGTCTTCCAGAACTTCAACCTCTTCGATCACTTGACAGCGGTTGCCAATGTCGAGATCGCCCTCATCAGGGTGAAGGGGATGAGCAAGGCCGATGCCCGGAAGAAGGCGCTCGAGGAGCTCCAGCAGGTAGGTCTTCTCGATAAGGCAAACGCATATCCGGCAGAACTCTCAGGCGGTCAGGCGCAGCGTCTCTCGATTGCACGGGCGCTTGCGATGGATCCGGAGGTGATCCTCTTTGACGAACCGACCTCTTCCCTCGATCCCGAGCTGACACGGGAGGTGCTTGAGGTGATGAAGCGGCTGGCACGGGCAGGAATGACGATGCTCGTCGTTACCCACGAGATGGGCTTTGCCCTCTCGGTGGCAAATGAGATCCTCTTCATGGAGCACGGGACGATCGTTGAGAAGGGATCGCCAGCTGATATCCAGACAAGCCCCGCATTTGCACGGACACGGATGTTTCTTGGAACATTCCATGATGATTGATGAACAAAGATGATTGACCTCCAGTTTGACTTCGAGATCCTGCTGCCAGCCCTCTATAAGGGCGCGCTTGTCACATTTGCCCTAATCCTCGTATCTGCACCATTTGGTTTTCTGAATGGAATCGGAATTGCACTTGGAAGGACATATGGAAACCGGCTTGTATCGAGGCTCTGCCACGGGTATGTCCTCTTCTTCAAAGGTTGCCCGCTCCTCCTTCTCCTCTTCATCATATACTTCGGTCTCCCGTCTCTTGGGATCACCTTCACCGCATTTACCTCAGCGGTGATCGGCTTCATACTCTGTAATGGTGCATATAATTCAGAATATATTCGTGGAGGAATCCAATCGGTATCCTCCGGGCAGATGACTGCCGCCCTCTCACTCGGGATGTCAAGGGTGCAGGCGATTAGGAGTATCATACTCCCGCAGGCATTGCGAAAGTCACTTCCCGGACTCTCAAATGAGTTCATCTATCTGATCAAGTACTCGTCCCTTGCGTACATGATAACAGTAATCGAGATCACCGGAGCAGGAAATATCTTTGCCGCCAAATACTTCGCCTTCTTTGAGGTCTTCATTCTGATCGGTATCTTCTATCTTGCTCTTGTAACAGTTGCAGGATGGGTTATTGCAAGGATAGAGAAGAAGATTGCAATACCCGGGTTCGGCGGAGTGTAATTACTCGTCTTCCGTTCCTGCAAAGAAGACCATCCTGGCTGGCCGCCTGAGGACTGCCCCGCAACGGGGGCATACTGCCGTATCCCTGCATGCAGGGCTACAGGTTGCACAGGTATCCAGTACAACAAAGATATTCTCACAGTGGGGGCAGAGCCAGTCTTCCATGGTTCTCTACTCCTCCTTCCCGAGTGTCTTCATGACGAGCAGGGTAATGTCATCAGACTGTGGATTATCCCCGGCAAATGCACTGATATCCTCGATGATTGAGGCGATGATCCCGGCCGCCGTCTCGCCCTGGATTCCTCCGAGCACTGCCTCAAGCCGCTCTTCTCCATAGAGCTCATCGTCTTTGTTCTCTGCTTCGGTTACCCCGTCTGTATAGAGGACGAGGAGATCATTTTCATGCAGGGGTATCTCAACGGTTTCAAGTTCGATATCCTCAATGACGCCAAGAGCAATGCCTTCTGCTTTCAGGAGCGTGATCGAATGATCGTCACCATGCAGGAAGACCGGTGGATTGTGTCCGGCGTTGACATAGGTGAGCGTCTTCTTGTTGGCATCCAGAATAGCATAGAAGAGGGTGACGAACATGCTCGTCTTTGAATCCTCGCAGATCAGCCTGTTTGCCTGGGTGATTGCCACGGCTGGTGATGGCTCGTCTGCCGTGCTCGCCCTTACAAGTGTCCGTGAGAGTGCCATGAAGAGGGCGGCTGAAACACCTTTTCCTGAGACATCTGCAATAACAAGGCCAAAACGCCCCTCCCCGATCGGTATGAAATCATAGAAGTCACCCCCGACAAAGAGGGCGGGGATGCTCTTTGCCGCAAGGTCGAAACCTTTGATGATCGGGGCTCTGTCCGGGAGGAAGCTCTCCTGGATGCTGCGGGCGATCTCCAGTTCACGTGAGAGCCGCTCCCGCTCGGCTGTCGTCTTCTCGAGATTGGCCATCATCGCGCTGAGATCTTCTGCCATCTTGTTGAAGTTACCCGCAAGTTCCCCAAACTCATCCTGTGTTCCGGTCTCGACACGGTATTCCAGATCCCCTCTTCCGATGGCATCCGCTCCTTCGCCAAGCCGCTTCAGCGGTCGGGTGATCACCTGCGAAAAGAGTGCGGATCCGGCAACTGCGGCCGCGATGAGGACGACCATGGTGATGATAAAGAGATGCATTGAACTGGTGATCTGCTGGTCGATCTGTTCGGCAGTTTCTGCGGTCTGCCGGCTGAGTTTCCCGCCGGTTAACGTAGCGGGTTCGATGACCGTTTCGACTGGCATCACAATGGCAATGCTCCAGCCTGTCGTTTTCACGGGGGCATATGCGACGAAAACATCGTTTCTGTCAAGGGAGATCCTGCTGATTCCGGTCTCACCCCGTACCATCTTCTGAGCAACATATTTGATCTCACGGTTCGGCGCTTCAAGAAGGTTTTCGGTGGTAAAAGACTCATCCCAGAGCTGATCCTCGGCGGTGAGTCCGGGGCGGGTGATGACATGACCATCGGATCCAATCAGCATGCCATACCCGTCTCCCCCGAATGATGTGTCGAGGATCATCTGGTTGATCGTCTCGATGGTGACATCCGCACCGATAACCCATTCTTTTGTCTGATCAGGTATCCGGTATGAGCAGGTGACGGTGAGACCGGTTTTTCCTGCATCGACATAGGGTCGTGACCAGACAATCCCATCCTGGTTGAGTGCGTTTTGGTACCATTCCCGGCTCCTGGGATCAAATTCCGGCGGCATATCATCTGCATACGGGTACAATCTGAAGATCCCGGATCCGGTTCCGATATAGATCCAGGTGATGTCCGTATGTGCGGTCTGAGCCGGGATCATAATCCTCTCAAGGGCCGCAAGCTCTCTCCGCTCTTGAACATCAGGGTGGGCGCCGGGTGCGATCACTTCTTTTGTTCTGGTTGTGTCAATAGAGATGACATCCGGCTGAATTTCATCTGCATAGATAGCAATGGCCCGGATCGCCTTCTCAGCATCCTCAAAGTAGAGGGATGTATACTCTGCCTGATCGACTGCCATCCTGAGGAGGTACTCTTCGGCATCCTCGATGAGTGCCGCAGTGCTCTCCTCAACTGCCTGGCTGCCAAGTTTCTCGCTCTGCTCGATCGCGGTTCCGCCGAGGGTGGTGATTGCCGAGGATGCAATTCCTCCGGCGATAAGGAGAGATATAACTGAAATGGTGAGGAATGCCAGGAGAATCTTTGTTCTGACGGCCATTGGCGGGATCGGCAGGTTCATCTTATAAGAGTCATCTGGATGGAATATAAGTGCTTTCTTCATAGTGCGCTGAATTTATCATCTTCAGATACCACTTCTCTTTCATATGGGTCAGAGTATCTATGATGAGGCACTCCTCCTCCACGAGCAGCATCGGGGAAAGATCGAGGTGCGTGGCAAGGTGCCGGTGAAGAACCGGCATGATCTGAGTGTTGCCTATACTCCCGGTGTTGCCGAGGTTGCCAGGAAGATTGCTGCTGATCCTGAGTGTGCATACCGGTATACGCTGAAAGCAAATACCGTGGCTGTTGTCAGTGATGGATCAGCGGTGCTTGGCCTTGGAGATGTCGGAGGGTTTGCGGCGATTCCTGTCATGGAGGGAAAAGCGCTTCTCTTTAAGGATTTTGCAGGTATAGATGCGTTCCCTATCTGTTTTGAATCCAAAAATGTCGATCTCGTGGCTCATATAAGAAATATCGCTCCGGTATTTGGCGGGATCAACCTGGAGGATATCGCGGCTCCCCGGTGTTTTGCGATTGAGGCTGCCCTCCAGGATATCGGCATACCGGTGATGCATGATGACCAGCATGGAACTGCGGTTGTTGTGCTCGCCGCATTGATCAATGCATGCAGGGTGCAGAAGAAGAGCCTTGCCGAACTCAGGATTGTAATCAGCGGTGCCGGTGCGGCAGGTACTGCCATAGCCCGCCTTCTCAAATGCGTCGGGATAAGCGATTGCACCTGTATCTCGGTGCGGGATATCATCGTCTGCGACAGGCAGGGGATCATCCACAGGGGACGGCGTGATATCCTCTCGATCCCTCATAAATACCTCCTTGCCCATGAGACGAACGAAGAGAACCGGACAGGCGGGCTTTCCGAGGCTCTCGTTGGTGCCGATGCCTTCATCGGCGTATCCGGACCCGGACTTGTCACGCAGGATATGGTCCGATCGATGGCAAAACATCCAATAATCTTTGCGATGGCAAATCCTGTTCCTGAGATTCTGCCTGAAGAGGCAAAGGCAGCGGGTGCCGGGATCATCGGCACAGGCAGGAGCGATTATCACAACCAGATTAATAATGTCCTTGTTTTCCCGGGGATATTCCGTGGTGCGCTGGATGTGCGTGCGACACGGATCACCGACGAGATGAAGATCGCCGCTGCCCATGCCATTGCAGCGTATATTCCGCATCCGACAAAGGAGTACATACTCCCCTCTGTCATCGATCGCGGGGTGAGCAGGGCGGTGGCAGCGGCAGTTGCAGAAGCCTGGACCCTCTCATGCACCAGGGAGTCTTTTATCTGATTGCACCCATCTTTTCTATAGCATGAATGCCGGTGATAAGAAGTTCCCGATTTATCTTCTGCTGCTGGTGGCAGTCTTTCTCCTTGGATCGGTCGGCCTTGCCCACCTCGAAGGCCTCTCGTTCTTTGATGCCGTCTATTTCATCATCGTAACGGTGGCAACAGTCGGGTATGGCGATATCGTTCCGACAACAGATGGCGGCCGGTTCCTGGTGATGGTGCTTATCCTTGCCGGGGTGGGGACATTCCTGACGGTTGTTGCCTATACAATCGAGCTGATGATCTCAAGGAATGATCTCCGTTCAAGGCAGAGGAAAGTTCGTATGATCATCGGTGTCTTCTTCTCTGAGGTTGGTGTTCCGATGTTTCATCTCTTCAAACCGGGTGTTTCATCTTTTCAGCAGGATGACGATCTCCTTGTGAAGAATGGCTGGGATAAAAAACAGTTTCTTGCCGCAAGAAAACGCCTTTTGGGAAGATCTTTTGGAGTTGATCTGATGAAGCTCGATCGGATCGCACTCTCCCGGTTCCTGGCAGAGAAGCGTGGCTTTATGATCCAGCTCCTCCAGCATCCGATGCTCTTTGATGATGAGCCCTTCTCGGATATGATCACCGCACTATCCCATCTTCAGGAGGAACTCTCATCACGGCGTGATCTGGCGCATCTCTCCCAATCTGATGCCGCACACCTGTCACACGATTGCGAACGGGTATATCGTCTGCTAGTTTCAGGGTGGCTTGAGCATATGGAGTACTTACAGAGCCATTACCCGTTTCTCTTCTCGCTCTCTGTCAGGACAAATCCTTTTGATCCCGAGGCGTCCGCTGAGATTGACTGATTGGATCCGGGTTATTCCGGTATGCGTTTTTTGGGATACTTATTTCAAACCGTGCCCCCTCTTTCCAGGTGCCGGTTTCGCGGATTGTCATCCCTGTAATCGAGAGTATCTCGCGGATCAGGTAGAGTCCAAGCCCCATCTTGCTTCCCCGGATATGCGAGAAGATACGTTCTTTCATATCATCCGGAATGCCGATCCCATCATCTTCAACAGTCAGCACCCCGGTTTCTCCATCCTGGTGAAATGAGATCTCAATTCTGGTTGCTCTCTCCCCATGAATGACGGTATTATGGAAGAGATTTGAGAAGACCTTCAGGAGGAGCGGGTCCGCATAGATCTCAAGATCGCCGGTTTCCACCGAAAGAGTAATGTTGCCGGGATTTATCTCCTGTTCAGCCCATCGTGCTGTCGATTCAACATGCTGCCATGCGGGTTCCTGGGCTCCGAGATTCTGATAGTCGGCTGTGAAGGTGATCTGCCTCTCTATCGTCCTCACAGCTTCGGTTAGTTTCTCCATGTATCTCTGTATCTCCGGATCCCCGGGAAGTTCTTCTTCAATGATGGAGCCATAGCCGAGGATGGACGTGATCTGGTTTAAGATATCGTGCCTCGTGATCGAGGAGAGGAGATTGAGTTTTTTATTTGCCACTTCAAGGCTCTGGCGTGCCCTGTACACATCCGATATATTCCTGATGAAGATGGTGGTGCCGATCGGGGTCCCTTTCCTGCTGGCAAATGGCTCTGTTCGCACCTCGAATATCTCGTCTCCATCATCACGATGGATGAGGTGCGATCCTTTCATGTCATGGATCCCCCATCGCCCGAGAATATTCATCCCATCTGTTCCTTCAATCTCCGCGAACGTATTGCCAACGACGATTGTTGCAGCACGGTTCATATCAACCACCCGGTTGTTCTGGTCAAGGACGATTACACCGTCATTCATCGTTTCGATGACCGTTTTTCTTGCCAGAGGTACGATCGTGAAGAGGCCGAGATTCGTATTGCCGCTGATAACGATGAGAGAGAGCGTGATCAGGAGTGCAAACGGTGTCAGATCAACGCCGGGGAACGGGTCAAGGCGGAAGAGGTACAGGAGATTGAAAAGGATGGGTGTGATGATTCCGATAAAGAGAAGAAATAACTGCTCGCGGACACGGGGCGTGCTTGCGGTATACCGGTAGATCAGGATGCAGATCGAGCATGCGATAAGGAAGTATGAGTACAGGGTATGCAGCGGGTAGATCGGGCCGTATATGACCTCCCAGACGATCGTTCCAAGTACCAGCTGTTCGGTGACGCCGGAGTAGAAGAGGCCGTGGATACTGTTAGTCCCGACGAGAATGACATTGATTATGGGGATGATGAAGAGAATGGCGGCTCTCTGTGCGGTTGCAAACCACCGGATGCCGGTAAATGCACAGGCGATGAGGAAGAAGGTTACCGGAATCCCCGAGAACCCGATGGATGACAGGGTGGTGATGGCGAGCTGGGAACCCGGATCCGCTGCCATATAGAGACAGGCATCCCCGAAAGCCCAGATGGCTGCAAGTACCAGAAAGAGCGTAACAGGTCCTCTCAGCTGTTCGCTCCAGCTCCCCCTGAGATGGTATGCAGATATGGCAAATACGAGGGCGACGATCAGGAGAGTCGGGGTGAGGATTGAGAACTGGAATATCATAACGCTAATCTCTCAGAGTGCTCTTCATAAATAAAAAGGTTATTCGTTGATTGCTTCCTTTCCGATTACTCAAAACCCAAAAAGCAGATAATTACCCTGTGTCAGGATACTCCCATGCGGGAGGGCGGGGTGTGCCCGCCTGCAGGGAAAGTGGTATTAACGGTAATAAATCCTGACCGTTCCTTCTGTTGAGAGCCGTTTCTGCTGGCCATATGGCTCTATGACGAACGCAATCCCCTCATTCGCATGGGCTTCGATCGCTCCATCGGAGATTCCGGTGTAGGATTCGATATACGAAAGGGTATTCCTGTCAAAGAAGGGGTTCTCATCCCATGCTCTCGTATATGCATGAGCCTCTTCGAGTGTCATGAACCGGATGGTTACCGGGGCCTCGGTTTTTACCTCAAGCTTCAGATGTTTCTGCATGATGGTATTTACCGAGGGTACGATCTGTGAATAGCCGCTTTCAGGGGAGAGCTGCTCTTCGCGCCAGAACACCCAGTTGCCACTAGATGCCGGTGTGGATTGGGGAGTTGTGGAATCAATTGGGCTCTCCCCGCCAATGGTCTGTGTTGCCTCACCGACTTCAGATAATGCACCGCCAATCGTATCTTCAACGCTTCCCATGATCGAATCGGTATCAAGGACAACTCCGGTCGGATCCGTCGAACAACCGGCGAAGAAGATGGCTGCAATCAGGAGCAGAAAAGCAGTAATCTCGTGTATTCTCATAAATCTTTTCACGCACTATTTATATAAAAAGGTTGTGACTTGCGATCTTTTGCGATCTGATTTATGCTTATTTCATCAGGCAAATGACTGCGTTTTCATCGCCAGCCTGTTTCGACTGCAAGACGACAGATTTTAAACTCTTGTCATAAATTATTCACTATGAAATGCCGGGGAATCGGATGTCTTCTGCTCATCGCTCTTCTACTGTTCTGCTCGGCAGGGTGCAGCGAGAGTTCCGGATCTCAGGGTGAGCCTGACCAGACTGGTGTTGTATCACCCGTTGATCATAAAGGAATCGGCCTTCTCTTTATCAATGAATATGAAGGCGGCCATGCTTATCGGACGCCATCCGGCACCTTCCTGGTTTTGGATCTCAGGGGATCATGGACTGGGATGGGGCGTCAGTATGGTGGCCTTGCCAGGGAGGATCTCCGCCTCTTCCATGACAGGATTGTGGCGGATCTCACCAGCCGCGGCGTTGCCGGTGATCATCAACTGGCCACAGCAACTAACTTATATGACAGTCTCTCACCGCAATTACAGGAACTGCTCCAGGGAATGAGCGAGACATCCGGCCTTACAATGGATGAGGTGATGGTTCTCAATGCCGGTATGATCCTCTTAACCGATGCAATCCTTTCCGATCGGCTGCCGGGTCTGCCTGACGATGCCCCGGCAGGGTGCAGCGGGATCGGCGCCTGGGATCAATATACAGAGGATGGCACACTTGTCTTTGGCCGGAACTGGGATATTGATCGGGCCTCGATGAAGGAGTACATGGAGTTACTTTCTGTTGTTCTCCTCCACCCGGATGACGGCTATGTGTATGCCAATATCCATCCGCTGGGAAACGTCTATCTCGAGAGTGGTATGAATGAATTTGGTCTCTTCATAGAACTGAATAATGGAGGCCATTCTGATCCGTCTGAACCTGCGGATCGTCAGAACACAGCCTCTGTGCTTGTCGATGTTTTGAGAGAGTGCCGCGATGTCGAAGAAGCGGTTCTGATGCTGAAGGGTATCCCGGCCGATCTCTCCTATATTCTCCAGATTGCAGATCCTGCCAATGCAGTATCGCTTGAGCGGGGAACCTTCGATGCCAGGGTGCGGGATCCTGATGACGAGGGCCTTGTGATCGCAGTGAACCACTTCATTCCTCCCTATCCGCCGGAATGGAATGATTGGATTCAGCCGCCACGGACTGATGAAGATGATCCAAGATACAGCAATATGCTCCACCTTGCACAGTCACCGGCGTATATGGGCCATTTCACCCCGGAACTGATGCAGGAATACCTGATGGTTCCGATGGAAGAAGGCGGTGCCTATCATGCTGGAACGGTGTACCAGGTTGTTGCGGTTCCAGAGACCCGGACTATCTGGTTACATGCCTGTGAGTATTCAGAGTGGGAAGAGATACCTCTGGTGTCCCTTCTCAAATAATGTTCACCCTGCGATAACAGGTACATTCATCCTCTCAGGGGAGAAGTGGAGTATATCCGGGTCTTCGAATGCTCTGGTTCCTCTTCGCACTCGGGGGTGCAGTCTCCCAGGCAGTCTATGCCGGCATGGTGAAACGCCTGCTGACAGGGAAGCAGATCTATCTACTGGCAGGTATTTCATTTCTCTCTGCCTCGCTTCTCCTCTCTGCAATAGTCCTTTTTGTGGGCGTTCCGGTAACGGGACCGGGTCTTGCCCCGGCAGTCCTTGGAACCGTTGCAATAAACATCATCGCAACCATCCTGCTCTATCGGGCACTCACCAAAAGCGATCTCTGCCTCTGTATCCCGATGCTGGCGTTCACCCCGGTCTTCCTCCTCGTAACGTCGTTTTTGATCCTCGGGGAAGTACCAACCCCTGCCGGTGCCCTCGGGATGGTGCTCGTTACATCCGGCGCCTATATCCTTCATCTTGATCCTGTTGTACGAGGACCTGCTGCGCTTGCAATACCGTTCCGAAGGCTCTTTTCGGATCGGGGGGTGCAGTCGATGCTCGGTGTTGCCTTCCTCTTCTCAATCTCGGTGAACTTTGACAAGCAGGTTGTCGAGAACTCCGATCCCTTCTTCGGATCGGTGCTCGTCTTCCTCCTGCTTGCTCTGGCGTTTCTTATTCTCGCCGCCCTTGACAGGAGAAGGAGGAAGGATATTGTACCTGTAACGCCTTTTTGTCTCCTCCTCGCTTATCCGGCGGTTGGGTTTGTGCTTGTATGGGAGATCGTCATGATCAACATCGCCTATACGATGGCTATTGTTCCGTATGTGATCAGCGTCAAAAGGCTTGCAATTGTTTTCTCGGTGCTCTTCGGGCTCCTGATCTTTCAGGAAGAATTCAGCTGGGGAAGAATCCTTGGGGCGGTCATCATGGTCGCCGGTGCCGGGATGATCGCGGTTTTTGGGTGATCTGGGGAAACGTGTTGTGGCGAAAATTACCTTCTTGTGCAGATAATCGCCACAGCAAGACCTGTTATGGCAGCAATAATTCCAAAACCTGTCGCAGCCGGCGTTTCTGTTGTATTTTCATGGACAGGTGACGGGGTTATGGAAGATGGGATTGGAGTGTGTGGAGCCTCGACTATCTCTGCCTCTTCAAGGAGCAGAAACCGTGTCTGCGTCTGCTGGCCGGTTTCGATCGACTCAATGGTAACCAGGTATTCATCAGGAATAAAGCCGGTTGAATCGAAGGTAAATGACCAGATGTTTCTTCCCTCCTCTTCAATGACCGTCGCCATACCGGAGGTTCCGGAGAACCCTGAAGGTTTCTCTTTGGAAGTCGGCTGGAATGAGAGTGAAACAATCGTGATGATCAGTTCATTCCCGGCAGCGAGATTCGTTGTACCGGAGATATGGATCATCTCTCCCCGTGTGTATGTGTCCATCTGAGTGCCACTGTCGGCTGCCGAGCCTGTGGATGCCAGGAAGAGGCAGATGATCATAAGGATAAGCGCACCCCTCATCAATCTGCGTGCTTTTTGTCGTAATTCTGATGATGTCATCTCTGATCCTCTTCTCTTTTTCATCGTAAAAAAAGTGCCTGGTGATCCGGGCAATTCCTGGTAATTGCCGGGTTATAAATCCTGCTCATGTACCGGGGACGTAAAGCCCGCTCACCACGATATACTGGTTTCCATCGCTCCCCTCAACAAGCCTGAAGTAAGCTGATTTCCTGTATATGCCTGTTTCTTCGGGGATCATCCAGATGTAATCCACCCAGCCTGAACCATCCGCAAGGGCGGTTTTTCGGATCTGATCACGGTACGCTGTGCCTGCAATATCGGTCTTTCCTTTTCTGTTCACTCCGATGAGGAGCGGGTTATCTGCCTCAGCAACGATTGTCAGATCGGTATCATAGACAAAGACATAAAGTGCCCTGTTTTCACTGTCCCAGAACGGATGTTCACCGGCATTGATCCGGGCGATTGTGCCGGATGTATCCCTCTGTATCTCGCCGGCAGTAAACTCCACCAGTTCTGTCACTTCTTCTGCAGTGACAGGCGGATTAACAAGTGAGGAAACCCCGACATACCTGTATACTATACGCTGGTATTCGGTTACACCGGTCTCATCTGGTGCATACCTGATGGTGTCAAGTGCCGTCTGGAATGCGTCCACGACAGAATCAGGTGTATCGATATTGAATGCGTAATAGAGATCATGGGAATCAAGTGTATAGATGACTTCGAAAGAATCGGGATCTCCGGTTACTACTTCTGAAAAGTGCCTGCCAGCAAGGTCCCCATAACACCAGAGATCGATTATATCCTCTTCCATCATCATGATGAGCCCTTCAACATCCCCGGTTGAATAGATGGCATCCCTATCGACACCAATCTCCTCGAGTATGCCGGTGGCAGCATCCCCCTGCACAACCCCGATCCGGTATGTATTCAGATCTGCCGGCCCGGAGATTGCAATATCTGCCCCCTTCTCAGAAAAGATCACTTTTCGCTCGGAGATAACCGGTCCTGCCCATTTGAAGTCGTCTTCCCTCTCCGGGAGCCGGATTGTTCCAAATATTGCGGTATTCTCCTCTGAAAGCGCTCTGTCATAGGCATATGCCCATAAGCGCACCTGAATCTGGTCCGGGGATATCGGGGTTCCCATCTCTTCAAATGCCGCCGTCAGGAGGTCAACTAAAATTCCTCTGGCCTCCCCGTCCTCCATATAATTGAAGGGGGGATAATTTTCTGTCAGGAATGTCAGATCCGTTGAAACTGCCTGAACCGGGGCTGGCTCACCTCTTTCTTCATGGGTCATGCATCCGGGCGCAAGTACCAGCAGTACCAGCACTCCGAGTATGAGAGCGATGCTTATTGGTTTCATGTAACTACTCTTGTATCACACTGTACTAGTACGTTACCATTGAAAAGTCAGAATTGTGTCAGATCTTTTGTTTCCATCCAGCCATGTGCCGGCACCGTCAACACAAAACGAGCCCCTCTTCCCGCCTCCCCATTTTCGATGAGCGTAATCCCTGTCACTGAAGCGATATCGCGGGCGAATGCAAGGCCAAAACCGGTGTTTTTGCCATAGCCGTACCTGAAGATCAGCTCTTTTTCCTTATCCGGGATGCCGGTACCATCGTCCTCGACTGTGAGGAGGACACTCCCATCTTCCTGTCCGGCTGTCGAGATGGTGATTGTTCTGATGGTATCGCCGTGGCGGATGGCATTTTCAAGCAGGTTATATATCACTTTGACAAAGAGGCGATCGGCATATAATGCGATTGGTTCTATATGGCGAATGATCGTGATCCCCTCTGCCTGAATATTCTCCAGAGCCTGGGCGATCATGAACGGTAGTGGCTGCCAGACGGGATCATGTGCTCCTATCTCCTGGTATTCACGGGAGAATTCGAGATGGCTGATGATTGTGTCGACTGTCAGGCTTGCCTGGCTGAGATATCGCTCTTTCTTCTCAGGATTATCTTCTTCTTTGAGAAGTTCAAGATAGCCGCCAAGGGCAGTTACCTGGTTGGCAATATCGTGGCGGGTGAGCCGTGTCAGCCAGTTCACCTTCTCGTTCGCAACCCTGAGGGCTGTTTCTGCCGCCTTCCTTTCGGTAATATCCCGTATAATAAGAATGCAGCCGGCTGGCTCGCCATCCGGAGAATGCACGCGGGATGCTGCGATGCTGATTGCTTTTCCCCTGATACTTTCAGGATTTGCCTCAAGGTCCCTGATCCTTCCACCCTGCTCCTCGTGCATTCGGATCGTTTCACAGATCTCTTCCGGAAGGATCTGCTGTATTGCGGTTCCCTGGAGACTGCCCGCCTGGAGTCCGAAGATCTCATATGATGCTGTATTTGCCGAGATGATCCGGCCTTCGGGCTCAACCAGCAGCAGCCCGTCCGGCATCGTTGCGATGATATCCGGTCCTGCGGTCTCCGGTTTCAGTATGAAGAGGCCGTATCTCATGATCGCTACTGTGATACAGAATGAGAAGATGGAGATTCCGATGAAGATGAAGTTCGGTGCTGCAATACCAAGCAAAGGAAGGAAGATTCCTGAGATCATGCCAGAGCCAACAGCAGCGAGCAATCCCAAACAGACGAGGCGGTTCTGCCGCCGTATACTCCCTTTTGGTGTAATGAACCAGGCAGAGGCGATCAGGTATATCGCCCAGATCACCACGATCACAACAAAGAGTGCTGAGGCGATGTAAAATGGCCCAAATACTATCGGCTCATATACCCATCGTGCTCCATCAAAGACAACGGTATACATTGTTTCGGTGAAGCTACCCAGTGTTGAGAAGATAACGGCAGGAAGATAGAGGATTGCAAGGAGGTGTGGCAGGTATCTCCTCTCAGATAACGGATTGTTGGTGAATGCCAGGATGAAGTGTGCGGCAAAGGCAGCTAATACCGGCCATAAAGAACTGAATTTCAGCCAGAACTGCACTCCTTCATAACTTGTTGACTGCCATATGAAGAACTCACCAAGCGCCCAGTATGTTGCCGTCGCCATTGCAGCCAGGAAGATGATGGCGGTCTTTGTATCCGGGTTTTTTGCATAGACAAAGATTCCAAGACCGAAGGTAATGAAGGCGGATAGAAGGCAGGTGAATATCAACAGTGATTCGAGGATCATGCAGACCTCCGGCATCGAACAGGCCTCCCGACGAACGATCTCCGGTACGGGAAGGAGTGTTCTGGTAATGGCAATGTTTTATAGGATTCTGCATCACAGGAGAAAAGCATATGTCTTCCCGGGATGGAATCGGTAATAATCTCTCGTATTTCTGTCTGCAAACCAGCTGCATGATGATTGGATGGTTCCAATGACACAGCATATTTCTTTTGAGAGAATTGTTCTCTATATCGTTGTTTTCATCATAATCTTTGTCATCTTCCTCTCTGCCGGGTACCTAGCACAGGCCGATCATGAGGGGCGATCTGGCAATCTGGTTGTTCCATCCCCTCTGCTTACAACCGGTGCCGGCCATCAGCCGATAGGCTGCTGGTTCCATAGTGGATTCGATCCGCTGCTCGGGCCGTTTGAGGAGAGACTTGAGCTGATGAGTATCGGCACCTTCAGGAGCGAGATTCTTGCCCCTGCGTTTGCAGAGGATCTGATCATCATCAGGGGATTCTGGCGGCGTGGAGATGATTCATCCATCGGGCTCTTTGTCAGCAATCTCATGATCAATGAGATCCGGTACGATCCATCTGAAAAGGTCTTTGTTAATGTGGAAGGGTACCGGTATGAGCGGGTACGTAGCCGGGATACGCCTGAGAGGCTCCGGATGACACTGTTCTCTTCCCTGCCTGACAGGTGACTGGTGCCCGGCAGGTATTCTGCCTGCTTCCCGTCTTTTTCCCCCTGTATCTTCAATGGAGGGATAGGAAAATTCTGTTATTTAAAATAGGGCAACATATATTATCTATTACTTCTGTCTTTACATGTAAATAAGGAGGTTTTGGATCATCCCGTCGAAAAAACCAGAATTATCCGGTATTTCATACCGATGGCTGCAGATTGGGGTGATCTTCCTGATCATCATTATTGTGACGGGTGTGATCCTCTATGTGAACTACTCCGGTTCACGCAGTATGCATGAAGAGCATACTGATACCCTTCAGGAGAATACCGAATACGCTCTCATCCAGTCTCTCTCTCTTGTAGACAAGGGCTTGATCCTCTTCGATCAATCACTTGATTACCGACTTCGTGAACCGATGAATACCTTTCTTACTGCATATGAGGAGAGTGGAGGCGATCCCTCGGCGATCGATCTGGATGCTTTGAAGGATCTGCTTGGTCCGGGGTATGAGCTGTATATCATTAATGAAGCGGGGGTGATCGAGTATACCACCTTTTCTCCTGATTATGGGATGGATTTCTCAGTGTATCCGGCATTCTTTAAGAAACTCACCGGCATCCGGGAAGGAGATGAATTTGCTTCTGAGCGGATTACTGCTGGTTATGGTGGCACTGACACACGGAAGTTCGTATACCATCCGACATTGGATCATAGGTATATCCTTGAGATCAGCTACTATGATGATGAGATCCGGTCAATGCGTGGGGATCTCAAATACACAGAAGCTGCCGCGAAGATCAAGGAGATGAACCCGTTCCTCACCTCGGTCAGGCTCTTTAATGTCCTTGGGCAGGAGATTGGGAATTCTGCATATACCCCGGGTGAAGAGGAACGGCGTATTATATCTGATGTACACCGTTTTGGTGATACATATGAGCACTTCGATCCATCGAGTGGAACCATAACCCGGTTTGTGCTTGTAGATCTCACCCATGAGACGAATCCGGAGGAGATGAATCTTGTCGCGGAACTGGTCTATACCATCGCCCCTATAGAGAGCAGGCTTCAGACGATCCTCCATTCCCATCTCTTCATCGGTCTACTCGCACTGATCCTCGGAGGAACTCTTGCCTTCTCAACCACGATGTACTTTACCCGGCCAATCCAGGACTTAATGGAAGATACCGAGGCTATCAGGGATGGTAACCTGTCTCACCCCGTTCGCGTATCGACACTCCCGGAACTCAGGAGCTTCTCCCTCTCTCTCCAGGAGATGGTTCAGAGGCTCCAGAAGATGATGATCAGCCTGCAGGAGTCAGAGGATCGGTACCGGACGGTTGTTGAGGATCAGACCGAGCTGATATGCAGGTTTCAACCGGATTCAACCATAACATTTGCGAATATGGCATTCTGCGATTACTTTCATCTCGACTGTGATGAGATACGGGGCGAACCCTTTTCTTCCACTCTCAAAGCCGGTAATGCCTGTTGTTTTGATGGTTTCGACGTATCCCTCTCTGAAGAAGAGCCGGTGATGACAGTGGATCGGCGGGAGGATCTCCCGGATGGCACGGCACGATGGCAACACTGGAGTGTCCGGGCGCTCTTTGATGATAACGGAGTTATTAATGAATACCAGGCAGTAGGCAGGGATATCACCGAGGCAAAGAAGGCCGAGGCGGCACTCAGGGAGAGCGAGGAACGGTATCGTTTCATTACAGAGAATACTGCGGACAATATCTGGATTGCTGATATGGAATTTAACCTGAAGTATACGAGCCCCTCAGTTCAAAAGTTGAAAGGCCTGACTGTCGAAGAAGCCCTTTCCCAATCTGTTGAGGAGTCCCTGACTCCGGGGTCCCTGCAACAGGTGATGGAATTGTTTGAGAGGGAGATGGCATATGAAGCAACAGGCGAGGCGGATCCGGAGAGAACTGTCATCTTTGTTACGGAGGAATATACAAAGGATGGAAAGGTCCTCTGGTTTGAAAACTCTGCTAAGCTCATGAGGGACCCGGATGGCAACCCGGTTGGCATCCTTGGCAGCTCACGTGATATTACCGAGAAGAAGCGGGCTGAAGAGGCATGGGAGGAGGCGTTTGCCCAGATTGAAGAGAATATCTACCAGGCTTCTATCTTAAATGACCAGATCCGTAACCCGATGGCGGTGATCATGGGGCTTGCCGATCTTGAAGGCGGGGAGAGGATGGAGAAGATCATAAGCGAGGTGAAGAAGATCGATGAGATCATCACCCAGCTTGACCGTGGGGTACTTGAGTCGGAGTCGATCAGGGCATTTATGCGTAAACGATATGAAAAGGATCGCTATGGGTATCGTCAGGATGAGGATGAAGAGCTGATATGATCCTCACCTTTTCCTGGGATTGCATTCAAATGAACCCGGATCAACACATGCCATCATGTGCCCAATCTGCGAAAGATGCACTCCCTTCTTCTCATATATGGTAATTCCCGCTGCAATCTCCTCTTCAAAAGGCTTGAATAATGGCACAATCTCCTCGGAAAAAACATCCGCAATACCATATCGTATCCCTGATGCGCCTGATATCTCCCTGATTTCTGAAACAACATTTTCCAGGGCGAAGAAGAGATCCGCACCAAAGGTGTCTGTCTCTCTGTCCTTATTGACCAGCTGCTCCCAGTATTCGTGGTGCCTGAAGGTTTTTCTCCCCCGGTCACCCCCTCTGCCTGTCAGAGAAGAAGCCAGACTTTCTTCACCCTTAAATTCCCGTTTGATGCCTCGATCACCAAGTTTATTTGATTCCTCACGCTCTCCCGGCAATGCAGAGATCAGTGCCCTGACGACTATGGTGAGGGAGATAGCCCAGCGGGTATTTTGGTACTCCTCCTCTTCATCCGGATCGGGTTTGAAGAGTTCATCAGAACAGGCATCAAAAAAAGAGAGATATGCAGGGAGAGCAGCATGCAGATCAAGATTCCTTGAAATAATCTGCCGCAGTGTGGCTGTACCCTTTTCCATGTTACTCGTGTACTTTGCTTGGTATGAGCGATCTCTGCTCTCTTCTGCGATCATGATAAAGGCAAAGATCTCCCGCAGTCCGGACAATGTTATTTTGATCGGCTTTGCCGGGGCGCCTTTTTCATTCAGGATTGGATCAAGCCTGTCGAGATGCCCCTCATCAACCATCTGCCTCACAATACGGTGGACATATGCATGGTCGAGGCCGAGATTCTTTGCGATATCGTAGACGGTTCTCTCCCCGACCTTTGCCAGATAGCCCAGTACCAGGATCTTTTTGTTGATGTTTGTCATACTATGACTCAGCAGCTCATCTTTGCTTCACTCTCTCTGATATACGTTTCTAGTGGTGAATCCGGGGTATCAGGACAGGTGAGATCCCTTTGGTGATCTGGATCGTATCCGGTGGTTCTGCCTTTTACCCGTAACTATCATCGGTTATATATGATGAGGGTTTTTAAGAAGGTGAGTTTTCCCGGGAGGATGAATACTGCAATTACAGCTCCCCAATAAGGATTGATGAGGAAAAGGAAATGTCCTCTGGAGAGTGAGGGAAAGGGATATGAGTATCTGAATTGGTATAACTAATTATCATCAGGAGAATGCCATGTCTCTGCCAGATCGTTTAACCCTGAAAAAGATGATTGCAGTCTTTCTCCTCTTCGCAGTTCTCCTCATTGCAGGATGTGTGGAGGATCCGTCAGACTGGAAGAGCCGGGGGGATCAGCTCCTCAGTACAGATCATTATGAAGAAGCAGTTCTGGCATATGACAGGGCACTTGATCTTGATCCTGCCGATCCGGTGGTATGGAATAACCGTGGCTATGCACTCTATCAGCTGAACAGGTATGATGAAGCGGTGCAATCCTGCGATTCTGCACTTCTGATCGATCCTGTGTATGCTGATGCCTGGAACACCCGTGGTGGCGCCCTTGCTGCATCAGGCTATTTTGAGGAGGCAATCGTCTCCTATGATCGAGCCCTTGAATCTGATTTTGAATCTGTGATTGTCTGGAATAACCGGGGTGTTGCCCTCGCCAGGCTTGGTCGGTATGAAGAGGCAGTCGAATCCTATGATCGTGCCCTTGCACTCGATCCGGAGTATGATCTGGCAGGGTTAAACCGTGCAAAAGCGATTGCACGACTGAGCAGGATGGAAACTTCCTGATGTACCCCTGTGATCCCTTGCACGTGGCTTTCTTCGTCTTCCGGAACGCCTCTTCAGGTATTCTCTCTGATGTGCTGTTCCTCTCCCACAAAGTTATAAACCCTGAGCCAATACAGTATCAAAAGGGGGATCAGATATGACCGATAATCGGGTATGGATCGTAGAAGATGAATCAATCGTTGCAATGGATTTGAAAAGCCGCCTCCAGTCACGGGGGTATGAAGTGCTTGGGATCTCCGGATCCGGAGAGGATGCGGTTGCGAAGATACGCCAGCATAAGCCGGATATTGTGCTGATGGATATCGTATTGAAAGGGGATATGGATGGAATCGCAGCATCGGGTATCATCAAGGAGGAGCTTGGGATTCCCGTTGTCTATCTCACCGCGTATGCGGATACAAAGACCCTGGAACGGGCAAAACAGACTGAGCCATATGGTTACATCATCAAGCCGTTCAAGGAGTCGGATGTGATCAGTACCCTTGAGATCGCGCTCTATAAATCGTCAATGGAGAGGAAGCTGCGGGAGAGTGACCGGTGGATCAGGACAATGATCCGGAGCACGGGTGAGGGGATCATCGCCACTGATACAAAGGGGCTTGTGAAGTTCATGAACCCTGTTGCGGAGATCCTGACTGGTTATAAGGAAAAAGACGTCATTGGTGAGCCCGCCAGTGAGATCTTCCCCCTCACCATGGAAGGAAAGGGTACTTCCCCACTTGATCCAGTGACACAAGCCCTTGCCAATGAAGGCTTTCTTACATCAGATGAAGATGAACGGATCGTCCTGACCGCAAAGGATGGAACAGAGCGGTATGTGGGCTACATCGCCTCCCCGATCAAGGATGATCGTAAAAAAATCATGGGAGCTGTTCTGACATTCCGCGATCTGACCGAACGTATCCGTATGGAGGAGATAGTAAAGCGGGTTGTGCCTGGGATCAGGGATACCCCGTTCCGCGATCTCTTAAAAGATGAGATGGAGAGAATCGGTCGCTCGAAATAATCCCAATCCCTCTTCTTTCTGGTCAGATATCATAAGTAACTCCGCCGGACTCTCCTTTCCTTTGGTGTCAGGGACAGCTATATCTTCTTATAGTACTCACATTATTGTAGAGAATCCTCTCTGCCATCCCTTCCTAAAGGAGATTATTTATGAAGCTTTTCTACCATACGCGAAATATCTGCCGGCATAATTATCTCCTTGATGTACTCTTTGGTTCCTGTCGGTATCTCTCATCTTCATGCAGATTCGAGAAGGGAATTATTTCTGCACATAAACAGCTTACACAGAGGGGTGATCGGGTTATTATTATCGGCGGTGGCGATGGCAGAACCGCAATTGCAGCTGCGAATCTGGTCGGGTCCGATGGTAAAGTATGGATATTTGAAGGCGGTGATCGATCCTGTCTCCAGATCAGCCGACTTCTGGATGCCAAGGGGCTGTCATCCTCCTGTTCTGTCCGGCATGCGGTCGTTGGCCCCCTTATTGATGTGTATGGCGGGGATTGCCAGGAGGCTCTCTCGCTCTCCCCTGCCGATCTCCCCGAGTGCGATATCCTCGAACTTGATTGTGAGGGATCTGAGATTGAGATACTCAGGCATCTCTGCATCCGTCCACGGGTGATCATCGTTGAGATCCATCCGTTTCATTTCTCAGAAGAGCCCACATGGGTCTTCAACCGCTTACAGGAAATGGGATACCGGGTTGTATACCGGAGCGGGCATGATGGGATCGAGATCGATCACGACGATTGCCTGGAGCTCCTCTCCCGTTCACGGATCTATGGTGGAATCATGTTGAAGAACGGGGCTACAACACCTGTTGTTGTTGCAGCGGTTTTGAATCTGGAGAGATGAGGGTACCTGAACCTGAAGCTCTCCCTCCTCACGCAAAATCTTCAGACTCCCCTCTTCTCCCTCGCTGAAAAAACTTCCCGGGCAGCTGCCATACCGTTTAAGGCTGCCGGGAAGCCCGCATAGACTGCCATCTGGATGATCACCTCTTTGATCTCCTCCTCTGTACACCCGACAGCCAGTGCCATGTCGATATGTGCCCTGAGCTGGACGGGGGCATTGCCGAGTGCGGTTAAGGCGGCAACTGTTGCGATCTGCCGGGATCTGAGATCGAGGCCAGGGCGGGAGAGGATATCTCCATAGGGGAATTCGACGGTTATCCTTGCGAGATCCGGTGAGAGATCCTGTATATTGCCGAGCATCGACTGGACGGATTCCCCTCCCATCTTCTCCAGCTGGGCAAGACCCCGCCGGTACCGTTCGCCTGAGGCTGGTTGTGCATCTGACATACCGGGAGTATGCTTCCTGAGAGAATATAATGTGGAGGGATGGGGGGATGGTTTTATTATAAGTGATGCCAATCTTCAATCCAGACTGGCGGATTGTGCAAGGACCATGAATGGATCTGCCTGCCGGAGGCGATGATATATGCCGGATGAAGCTACAAGGGCGACGAAGATGGGGTGTCTCTGTACCTCAAATTGTATCATCCGTTTTCTTATTCCGATTATTCTCTTCCTGCTGGTGGTCTTCTTCCTCTGCCCGCTTTTAATGCGGGTTTTATGAGATACACATGCTCGTTTGTCTGTCTGCGGAACTTTGCCCGTTACGAGCATTTTTCTATTCGAGAGGATTTTTCGGGTGGTTTTGTGATCCGTGTTTATTTTGGATTGTGGTTTTTCGTGCCTCTCTTAATTAATTCCCTGTCTTCTCTGAACCGGAGACAGCTTCATATTTTTCAGGCATAATGAAGAAGAGAATACCTGCAAACAGGATGCCCACTACACCCAGGACTGAGAATGCCTGAATGGCTCCAACTGTATCTGCCATGATTCCGGCAGCTACAGGGCCGATGATGTAGCCGATATTAAAGAAGAAATCTTTCAGCTCAAGCACTTCCTTTTTGGCATCAGGAGCTGCCTGTATGTAGTTTGCAGATATGCTGTTTGCAATTGGTGTGGCTAAGCAGGTGAAGCAGGCGGATGCGAAGACGACAAGTATGATGATTATCGGATTCTCGATAAAAGAGATTGTTGCCAGGATGACCGATCCGATGAATAGCCCGATAATAACTGTCATCTTCTCTCCAAAAACCTTTGTTATCGGGCCAATGAACGCACCAATGAATAGAAGCGGGGCAAAGTACGCAGTCAGAAAGAGTCCGTCGAAAGGCTCAAAAATCAATCTTTCTGCTACGATTGGCCCAAGTGTCATAAAGAACGCGTCATGTAAGGTTGAGATTGCCACAAGAAACAGGAGAGGGAAAAGGTAACCTCCGACACGCCTCCACGACCTGATCTCTTCAAATAAGCTCCTCTTTGGGTAGGATTCAACGGACGGAATAAACTGTTGTACTCCGCCTGCCTCACGGAGAAGCAGAATGAAAAAGAAAGCCGAAATGGAGAGAAAAACGAGTGCTGTTACAAATGGCTCCCATCCAACAGCCTTGTCGACAACCAGGTAACCAGCCACCAGGGGGGCAAGCAGATACCCTATTGCCCGAAAGGCTTCGAGAAGGCCGAATTTGGCGGACATATCATCCTGCGAAATAAACCTGCTGAAAAAATCAAGTGTTCCGAAGTTGAGCAGGCTGTAGTAAAAACCCCACATTATCATTCCAATAACAAACAGGACGAATGCATATGCGTTCCAGATCACAAAGCAATAGAGCAGGCCTATGAGGAGCATAAAGGAAAAGAGTGTTCGAAAATATGCGTTTTTAAAGATTTTATACAGAAAAAAGGAGTAAAAAGCGCCGGATATCGCTGCTGAGGAGAAGATTATTCCGACCAGTGTCTTCGAATACCCCTGTTCGATCACCAGAAGCGGAATGACATAGGTTATAACTCCATCAAAGAGCATGAAGAAGAGAAACATCATGAAGAAGTAATTCATAAAGGGATTTTTGGGTCTGGCCGAATAGATTCGTTTTACCAACATTCCAAAACCCATAACAGAATACCTTCCCTTTTGAATTTCTTTGGATAATTATTCAACTTATTTATATTTATTGAATACAATAAATTTATATGGTATTTTTGATAAATGTGGTGGGAGTTACTTCTCATAAGGCTTTTTGAAGAGAGAGAGTTCTATGCCCGCTTGTTTTAGAATCGCTATCTCGGTCCCTTTTTTAAGTTCTTTGTGAAGTGGAACCGAAAAAACCCGCCAATCTTTTTGTACTATGACATGGCTGGAGGTTTGTCTTTGTACGGTAAAGCCTTGTTTAACAAGGAACCTTATCATTTCAGCTCCAGATATAACAGGCAGTTTAGGCGACATTAGCCACTTCTACTTGTGTGATCTCGAGTTTAATGGCTTTCGTCTTCTTCTGAAGCTCCTCATTTTGTACTTCCAGTACAAGTTCAATTGCCTCTTTAATGTTGTCAAGAGCTTCCTGTCTGGTATCTCCCTGGCTTATCGCGCCGGGAATCTCCACACACTGGATAGTGAAGCCACCATCTTCCTGAGGTTCAAGAACGACAGTATATCTCATACTACAGAATAGGCAACTCAACTACATGTACTCTTCTATTGGGAGAAACTGTAAGCTCACTATAATAAGCAGGCAAACATCCATTCAATCCCACCTGCCGTTGATGACCGTCGTACCAGCTATCTGCTGTGCCTCCCTATCCCAACCATCAAACTCTGGGCGATCATCCTAAAAAATCCTCAATGATCCCTGCGATCTCCTCAGGCTCCACAAAGATCATCCCGTGCGCCTGCCCTTCGCGGATAATGAGCGTGGCATCCGGGATTTGATCTGCGATGATCACCGAATTTTCAGGGGGGATGACGATATCCTGATCCCCGGTTATGACGAGTGTTTTGGAACGGATTGTGGGGAGATCCGAATACACTCCTTCCCATGACCGGAAGGCAATGAACTGCTCCTGCACAGCAACCGGATCGGCAACTTCGCCGTAGTCCACAAACCAGGTGGAGGGGTCAGGGTGGGCGGTGCGGAATGATTCGGTGAGGAGGACCTTTCCTGCACGATCAAGGTTTTCTTCAGGAGTTTTCAGTGTCTGGTTCATCCAATCCATCACCCATTCGTCGGGTTGCACCCGTTCCGAACCCCCGTAATCGGTGTTCAGGAGGATGAGGCGGTTGACTGTGTCCGGATACATGACCGCATATTTAAGGGCGATCATCCCGCCCATCGAGTACCCGACGATATCAACGCGGGGGGTAGTGCAATACTTCTCATACCCGTCAAAGCCCCCTATACTGCTATCCCCTGCGGGGCACTCATTACCAGCCTGTCCTTCTCCTACCAGCTGGAGGATCACGTCGTGCAGATCGATCGCTCCCTGCCGGATGGTAAACGTTACATCCGGGTTCTGTATGCCCGATACTCCACGGTGGTTATAGAGGATCACTCTGCGGGATTCTGCGAGTTTCGAGATCATCAGGCCCGGCCACTCGTCCAGGGTCATCCCGTATCCGGGGACGAAGACGATCGGAGGCTGCTTTTGTCCATCCCCCTGTCCATTACCCTGCCCACTGGTGGTATTCCGGGTGGCATTCAGAGTGTCGTTATGGGCGGCAGCGTGGAGTGGACCATGGATAGCATACCGGAGAGGGATGCCGTCTGCTGTCATGATATACGTATAGGGAGATTCATTGCTGCCGGGGAGGGGGGTTGTTATGTCTTCGGGGACGGTGGTATCTGAACTGTCAACACACCCCGCTGTTCCGATGAAGGCGATTGTTAAGGATATGAAGAGGAGAACGGGGAGAAGGCGTGTGAAGGGAGCTTGCATGGTGAATAATCATTTCTGATTGGTAATATTGGTTCTGGGAGGACCTGGGTCTTTGAACGGGCATAATCAGATGCCACCGTTCCCCACCTCTAATCCCCCTGTGATCGATAATTCCACAGAAGATACAGATGGTAATAATTGATGCATGATGAGGAACAGAATGGAGATATCCATATAATTCTCTTATTTACACAAGGATCTGATTCAAATGGCAATACTGTGGCCCCGCAAACTAACTCCGGATATCCTCGCTGATCCCGGCAGGAGAGCAGAACAGAAAGTGTATAATAAGCTTGCTGAGGTGCTCGAAGACCCCTTCACCGTCTTTTACTCACGCCCATGGCTCGGGACGCTGAAGAACGGGAAGCCGATTGACGGTGAATGCGACTTTGTTGTCGCCCATCCTGACTATGGTTTTCTCACGATCGAGGTGAAGGGCGGCGGCATTGCCTATGATCCTGCCTCTGATACCTGGACCAGCACCGACCGGTACGGAAGCACCTGGGATATCAAGAACCCGGTGAAACAGGCAAGCGATTCAAAGCATCAGATCCTGAAGAAATGTCAGGCGCACCCGACTTGGGGATATCGCCGTGTGGGAATTAGCCATGGTGTGATCCTTCCGGATATTCCAGCGATCGAGGGTGATCTTGGGGCGGATATGCCACGGAATATCCTCTGCTTCATGGAGGATTTTGATAAAGATCTCAGGTACTGGATACTTGACCTGCTGGAGGGCGAGATGGCAAGTGACTATCGGGCAAATCCGCTTGGCAAGGAGGGGATGGCAATCCTTGAGGATATCCTCGCCCATCCCTTCCAGTTGAATGTGCCTCTTCACCGGGTCATAAAGGATGACGAGGAGCGTATCCAGACCCTGACTCCGCTCCAGTACCAGATCCTGGCAGGCTTTGCCAATACCCGGCGGGTGGCGATCTCCGGCTCTGCCGGTACCGGAAAGACGATCCTTGCAATGGAGGAGGCACAACGCTGCATAAAGGCTGGGGAGCGGGTTCTTCTCACCTGCTACAACCGCCCTCTCTCAGAGTACATGAAGATGATGATGGGATCACAGGACCTCCTCATGACAGGGAACTACCACAAGGTCTGCGATGAAATCTTCAGGGAGGCTTCTGTTGAGGTGGATATGGAGAAGATCGATAGCGAGCTCTTCCTGGAGAAATATCCTGCTCACCTGCTCAAAGCACTTGAAAAGATTCCGGAGAGACGCTTTGATACCATCATTATCGATGAAGGGCAGGACTTCCCTCCCCTCCTCCTCAAGTCACTTGAGTCCGCACTGGATCCGGATGGTAAACAGAAGATTCGGCTCTTCTATGATAACAATCAGGACGTCTACCACAATCAGGGGAAATACCTCGAAGAGTTGTATGAGATCCCCTTCACCCTCTCTCTGAACCTGAGGAACACGCAACGCATCCACGAGATAGCCCGGCTCTTCTACAAGGGGCAGGAGACAACAGCAATCGGGCCGGAAGGCCTTGAGGTCAGGTGGATCGAGGCAGGGACGCCCGCACTTGCACGGAAAAAACTCGAAGAGTACATCCATACCCTTGTTGAGAAAGAACAGATTCCGCCATCAGATATTGCAGTCCTCATTTCGACCCGTGATGACAGGGAGAAGTACAGCACCGGCAGGGAGATCGGCGGGCAGCGGTACCAGTTCTGTAATGAGCGGTATCTGAATGATAACTCCGACTCGATCATATTTGACTCCGTCAAACGGTTCAAGGGGCTGGAGAGCCCGGTCGCCATAGTTGTGCTTGACGATGCACTGATCAACAGTGACGAGATGCTGTACGTGGCGTTCTCCCGGGCACGGCAGCTGCTTGCGGTTGTGGGGAGCAGGGTGATGATGGAGAAGATTGGGGGGAAGTAATATTATATATTTGAAATTAATAATTAAAGATTAAATAATATTTGTGTGGTGTCAATTTTTAGTTCAATATTGATAATTTTGTTTGAATGGACTTAAAAAAATAAATTATTTTTTACTAATCGATTACGTATCTTAATGGTAATTGAGTTCTTATAGGAACGATGGGATCAAATATGAAATTGCTTGATGCAGCTTATATAGTTTTAAAAGATGCTGGGAAACCGTTGAATTATAAAGAAATTACGAAGTTAATGATTGAAACAGGTCTTTATAAGACTGAGGGCAAAACCCCCACATTTACAGTCAGTTCGAGATTGTCCGAAGATATCCGAAATAACCCCTATAATTCACGTTTCATAAAAGTTAATAATGGACTTTATACGATCAAAGAATATGCTTTAGATTCGCAAAATTACAGGGATATAGATGTTAATTCAACTAATATTGGATCTTATAAATCCTTTATAAAGGAAAATGCAACTTTTTCTGGTTTGCTAGAAGAGATTGCCACTAATAGGAAACAGACAATTGAAGCACTAGTTGATGATATTAATAAGGCGGAAATAAATGAAAGGGAGGAAATATATCCAAAACTCCGAAAAATCCTGATGAAAGACGAAATAGATAAAGATGATTTTGATAATATATTACAATATTTGCCGAGTTCAAAATGGGATAAAATTAGTTTGAAAAGAATATTTAGCGATCAGAATTTTTATGAGGTTGTTATTTATGAATTGACTAATAATTTTCCTTTAGATGATGAAAGAGCTATAATAAAAATTAATGACGTAATTAATAATATTTTGAGACTTGCATCGAATACCCACGATAATAAATTAGGTAAATCACAAGCAGGACTATTTTGCTCTCAAATTTTAACAACTCTCTACCCTGATCGATTTGTAGATTTTAGACAGGAAAGATGGAAAAGCCTGGCTCAAAAACTGGGATATGATCTCCCAAATCAAGATGCATCATATGGTGAGATGATTGTTTGGGCAGGACATGTTGCACAGAAAATTGCAGAAGAACCAAAATTTCGTTACCATTGGAAGAATGACCATCCTTTGTGGGCAGTTGCCGGACTTGCGTGGAATCTGAAATACTCGTCAATAAATGATGTAATAATCGAAGAATCTATTATAGAGACAAAAATACAAATACTTCTCCAAAAAAAGCGCCAGACCATCCTGTATGGTCCCCCAGGAACAGGAAAAACCTGGCATGCAAAAAATCTTCTCCCCAAAAATGGAGAAACAAGCAATAAAATCGAATTTGTCACTTTCCACCCTTCATTTGGGTACGAAGAGTTCATCGAGGGACTCCGGCCAAATACTGATGAAAACGGTTCTCTGACGTTTCATATCCATGACGGCATCTTCAAACAATTCGCTCGGGCTGCTTGCAATATCCTCTTCAAAGAAGCTGGAATTGATAAGCAATGGTTGCCTGATGGTAATATTCCAAAGCTGAGTGGTGAGGAGAAGATGAGAATCAGGGAAACTGCACCAGAGGTTCCCTTCTACTTCGTCATCGATGAGATCAACCGTGGTGACATATCCCGAATCTTCGGTGAGCTGATCACGCTCCTTGAAGCCGACAAGCGGTATGGTGAGGCCAATGAGATTACAACTACACTCCCCTACTCAAAGACATCCTTTGCGATCCCGCCAAACCTGTACCTGATCGGGACGATGAATACGGCTGATAAGTCGATTGCACTCGTTGATACAGCACTCAGGCGCCGCTTTGGTTTCATTGAGATGATGCCTGACTATGAGCTATTAGACAGGCTTTTTGCGGACGTTCCTGACGAGGTAAAACCAATTGCTGAACTCGCAACCTCCCTCCTCGAAGAGATCAACATCCGGATACGAAACCGCTATGACCGGGATCACCAGATAGGCCACAGCTACCTTGTGCCGCTCAAGGATGCACAAACCCGTGATGAAGCAGTTGAGATCCTGCAATCTGCCTGGTACTATGAGATATTACCGCTCCTTCAGGAGTACTTCTATGACTCGCCAAAGAAACTGCATGAAGTCATAGGAGATGCGTTTGTTTCTGTCGAAGGCGATCATAGCTTCTGTTTCACCGACGAGCTTTCAGGAGAGGCATTTATTGGAGCTGTTCAGGGTATTGCATCCCCAGGTTCGGGCACCCGGAATGATGATATTGATGATTCGGATTGAGGGGAACCGGGACTGAGGAGAACTGATGGAGCCAATAACCCTTTTTGAGTACGACACTCTCGATTTCACGCTCTCTGATGTCGCCGGGGGCGATTCATCCTCACTCCGGCTCACTGATAAGATGCTTGACGATCTTGACGCTCTGAATAAAGGCCGGTTCCTTGATCTCGGGCGGAAGACGATCCGGGCAAAAAACTTCGTCGGCATCATGCGGATTAAGGGGCTCTCAATCCAGATTCTCCCAAAAGTCCTCAAAGATGAACGAAATAAAAAACATCGGAAACTGGCTGCAACCAATCTCCTCGCGATGCTCTCCCACTCGGGTATGTTCCCGGTTACAAAACCAAAAGCCTCTGATCTGGATTCTGACCGATATGATCTCTTCGAGATATTTATACGGATATTTGCAGAGGAACTTCATCGTCTGATCCATTCCACACGCTCAAGGGATTACATCCGCAAGTCCGATGAGCTGAGATTTGTCAAGGGAACGATCAATACACGGCAGTATACCAATCCGGCCCGGATGCATATCATCCCCTGCACGTACTATGATTTCTCAGTAGATACCCTGATGAATCGCACCCTGAAATACACCTGCCACCTGATGGCACGGTCAATCAACGATGATCAGACCATCAGAAAACTCAGATCGATCACTGACATACTGGATCAGGTAGCCCTCACGCCCGTCACCGTTCCCGAGGTTGACAGGATCTGTTTCACCCGGTTAAACAGCATTTTTGAGCCATATATCCGCATGTGCAGGATCTTCCTTTCACATTCGACACTAACACTCCAGGCATCACATATTGAATCATTTGCCCTGATGATAGCGATGGAAGAACTCTTTGAGAAATTTGTTGCAGCAATCCTGAAAGATAATCCCCGATTCTTCTACGGATATGGATACACCGTCCACGAACAGGAACAGATTGGTTATCTTGCCAGAACTAAGGAGAGCCCGATCTTCCGGATGATACCGGATATTATCATCAGGGGAGGTCCGTGTCCAATCATCATCGACACAAAATACAAGCTCCTCAAGCCTGATGAGAGGAAATATGGTGTTTCACAGGCTGATATGTACCAGATGTATGCGTATGCCAAAAAGACAAATGCCAAGTCCTGTATGCTCCTCTACCCGGAGATGCTCCTTGAGCATAGCAGGGATTTTACCTTTGATACCCCGGATCAGGGGGAGATCTCACTCTGTATCCGTTCAGTGAAGCTCTCGCATAATCTGCTTGAGAAGGGTGGTATGGAGGCTTTGAAGATTGAACTCAAAGGTCTGCTCAAACCTCTCCTGCCACAGGTAGAACCGGTTGAGATGGGTGTCGTGGCGGGTTGATGGGTTATAAACCCCTCCCCTCTCTTTTCAACGTCGGAATAAAACTCCCCAAACATGTCGGGATAAAATTCCCCATTTCCGTCGGAATAAAACTCCCCACTTATATTCAGGTGATTATTCCCGGTTCGCCATCAATCCGCCAGATTGGTCTCTCAATTTCACTCCAAACAATCACTCCAGAAAAAAAGCTCTAGTACTGATCGAGAGTATGATCTATATGATCAGTATGATCTTTCATACACATAAAGAAAAGTCGCAAAAACGCTAAAAACACTCACAGGGTGCATGCATAGCCCTTATATTCATCTCCTGAGAATGGTACATATCGATTATTGAAGGGGAGTATTCAAAGGTAATGGGAAGAGTGTACATCCTCAAAACATTTCATCATCAAAACCAATTCCGTATGATCTTTCATACTCGTCATATTCGTCATACCTGATCACCCTCCCTAAGTTTTTTTTCTTCTGCACTCTGTATGGATTTGGATCCGGGTCGCAGAATTGTTAATGGTTACAAGGGCAGTGCCAATGACGGTGTAAAGATGCACAGAAGTGGCGGTCTACAAGTGCTCATCTGCCTCTGCCATTCAGCCTTCATAAGAAAGGTAGACGCAATACAAATCGCCAGAGAGCGTCGTTTTGATCTTCCTCCATTGTGGCACAAACAAGAGAGAATGGAGTTTAGATCTGCTAACCCGCTGGCAAAGGTTCTTGGTGCTGCCCATGCAAGAGGGTTTGACACACCATTGTGGTGAGAACCTGTGACCCCTATGACCCCTATGCCTCCTGACCGATCAACCATCCAGAAAAAGTTCATAGAGCTCTTTGGCCGCCATGACCTGAAGATACCTGATAAGAACCTCCGTGACGGCACTCCCGGCTCCCTCCCCTATGGGAGCGGCAGGATCATGTTCGCCTTTGGAATTGATGTTTCTGGAACAGATGATACCGATGAGGGAGCCGGGTTCATGGAATACTATGCCCATCACCGGATCGGCGGGGATGCCCGTGGCAGGATCTATGAGGATGGCAGGCACGTCCGGCTGCCCGAGTTAAGCACCATGATCTTCTTTAATGAAAAGATCCCTGGCGACTATGAACGGCAACAGCAGAAGAGCCGCGAGGAATATGAGCGGATCGAGCGGGAGCTTGTCGAAGTTGGGATCTTCTCAGGCGGACCGGTGCCGGGGGATATGGTGATTAATTCGTACCTGATGAGGAAGAAGGATGAGGGGGATAAGGAGGATAATGTGGAAGATCTGGAAGATGATTGAGGGTTTTGATCCCAATGGGGGAGGTGGAGGTACACTTTTAGGGTGAATGATGGGGATTATGCCAGAGAGTGGCAGGGGTGGTTGCCTGAAGATCCAAATTCAGTGAAGAAGAAGTTAAGCGAGAGAGAAAGCGGATGTAGAAGGTGTCATTCTAAACAACTGCCTACGTCACCCGGATCACGCTTCCTCGTAAGCGCCTCTTAAAGAGATTAATACTTCAATAAAAATCGCTATCGTTCAGATCGTATCATTGAAAAATGGCACGATAGGTGGTCTAGCGTTCCATTTTTGTATTGGGGGAGTTGAACAGTAGTTATGGATCTGGAAGAACTGATATGCCTGATTCAGTCTGAGATAGCATCAGTAATTCCCTGTATATTTAATTAAGGCTCTTAACAAGTTAGGATTGTAATAGAGTGGCAGATCCGGGATCTGGGTAACGTCACACAGTTTAAAATGGGGATGTCTGTGCAGCAGCCGCTGCATAAAATCTGGATCTGGTCATGTGGCACACACGGATCTGATCTGCTCCCCATCTTACACGTGATATCGGATCGTCTCATTCCGTAACAATATCCATCCGGCCCTCTAAAACGACGTCCCCGAGGATGTATCTCACTTTACCTTCGGTATCAAGGTTGACTTCACCGCGTCTGATCATCTGTGCAAGTTCAGTCATTGCTTCAGAAATAACTTCATCTGTCAATGCTGCTGCATTTTGCATCTCAATCTTTAGCGAGAATGATCTTCTCTTCTTCTGGTTCCGATGCATGACTTTGTCAATAAAGCTCTTCATGATATCCTGCTCAGTTCTTTCTTCTCTTTCCTGAAGCTAAAAACGTTTTGAACTGCTCAATCGTTATCCTCATAATCGACATTGTGGTGATGATCATCCATGGTATCAACGCAGCAAATCGAAGCTTGATATAACGTAAGTATTGAAGGTTAAAGGATGCTGTTGCTGTCTTTTGGATCTTTACCCCCCCTTCGAATCTCTTTATGAGAGGGATAGGGATTGTAGATTCTTGTAGAGGCACGGTCTTCTCATAAGCATCGATCGCCTTTCTTGTCTGCCAGGATTGCTCAGTGCCTCACCGTGATTGTTCCGGGTATCAACATGACCCGGATGGCGGGCGATTGCCAGGTCAAATAAAACGAGTGCTTCGGTATCATACTCGGTGGTTGAGAGCTCTACCCCTTTGTTGAAATCGCTTTTCCTGAGAAAATCAACGAGTGTCATGATTATGATCTAGTTTTTATATGCCAAAATTTGGTTCTTCTCTCAAATTATCTATTGCTTCAAACTAAACCTTCAAAGTCCCTTCAATCTGAACCTACATCCGATGCACCAGAGGAAGGGAAAATAATCATCAACAAGGGGTATTCAGGAGTGATAAACGAATGGCCATGGTGGCTTCAAGTCGGAGTTGACTTTTTAAAAAAGAGTTTAGTTGTCCTTTGGTGAAGAAACCAAACCTGCAATAGAAATAATAAAGCCTGCCACTCCAGCCATTGGACCAATAACCTGGAATAATTTGAGAAGTTCATATTTTTGTTTTACATCACTATCAAGCGCTCTCGCCAAAGAACCAAATAGAGTTTCATATTCTGGAAGTTGGGTTAATGCAATCATATACAACCCTGTTCCAATTACTAAAATGGCAATTCCAATTGATAACATCCTCGAATTCATGATAAACCTATAACAGAATTCTACGTCACAACTTAAACATTTTGTTACGGGTCAGCCCATCCTTTCCGGAGCCCATCAAAACAACACCCCTCCTGATTTGATGGGATGAAATTCTGGGTCATTTGTTCCGTCAGATCTCCATAATGAGCCCTGAATATATCACTCAACTGCTCAATATCCCTGCCCTTGTCTTGAACAGCGATACGGTTCCACTGCCAGATTACCCAAAAACCCATTGAAAAGACAAAGCTATCGCTCTCTTTATTCCCCTCTCACCAAGGGGTTTGCCTCTTCTGACTGCAGGAATCAGTCCTCAGAATAACGTACTCAGGTGTGTCGGGTTCTTCACCCCGGCACGCAACCCCGTCAGGAGGAGCATTTGATAAACAACAAAGTTGAGGATTATATAGAGTTCCCGGCTTTCATGCTGAATCCTCCTGAGGTGAAAGGTAACTGATGCCTTCATCCGGGCATGTACCCGTTCACACTCACCACGGCTTCGCATGATTGCTGAGAATTCAGGGTCGAGAAGATTCTTGTTTCGGAAATGCATCCCGACCTGTTCCACTCTTCCGTTCTGGAAGAGGAATCTCAACTGTTGAGCCAGGGGAGCGTGGATATCTCCCCCTGCTCTCCAGAGCTTGTTGACCCAGTGTCTGATTCTCTCAACATTTCCTTCATTCTGGAGAACTGCTCCTTCCCGGATATCGATACAGGGTCGGGCATTCAGATGATACCAAACCTGAGCATGTGCTTCAAATGAGTCATATCCTGAATCAAGCAGCACATTGATGAGCCGTGGATTCAATGTCTTCACCCGTTTAAGAAGAGGTAGAAGATGAGATGGATCAGCATCGGTTCCATAGGAGTAGACCATTGCAAGAGGGTATGGTCCCAGATGGAAGATATGCGCTTTATCCATCTTCACCGAGTAGTGCGGATGAAACGGAGCATATTTGTCGTACCGGGAAGCTTCAATCGGAGTTGAATCAATGATACCTACCATCTCATTCTGTGCCCAGAGAAGGATTGCCTCGCCGACAAGGTGCATGAGCCGTTTCATACCCTTGACTCCGAGACGGTATTTCACGAAGTAGTGGAGTGTTGCTGAATTGGGTATGATGTACCCATCTTCGCCCAACTCTGCCCCAAGATGAAAACAATCCTCGTCTGTCAGGAGAAGAATTGTCCGGGCATAGGATTGTTTCCTGAAACACTTGATGTTAAGGAGTTTCAGCAGGAGATGAACCGGATACCGGAATCTGGTGCTTCCTGTGGGGTAGTATTCTCGTTCAATGGTCTGTGCAATTGTGTGCAGATGCGATGAACTCAGGAATTCTGAGATAGAGGTTCCCTGTTCAATCTCTTTAATTCGACCTGCTTTTTCCGAGAACTCAATGCTGGAGTCCATGAGCCAGTCGTACGCTGAGTATATATACCTGACCGAATTGCCCTCTTAGGGGCGCAAAAAAGTTGGGAAGACTAGGAAAAATGAGGGATATAACAGATAAATTGATGGAATCTCTCAAAGGCGCGCAGAATGCCGGAAAAATTGGGAGTTTTTCTAAGTCAGATCGGTGGTTTGATGGGCTCAAAAGTCCTGGCATCAAATCGAAGCTATTATATTAAACTGGTCTAGAATACAACCACAGGAGAAAAACCGGCATAGAAAGAAAATAAAGAGGATTGGAGAATGATTGATCATAATAACTCTACTAATACAAATGTTGACACTCATAAGAATACGAAACCCCAGGAAAAATCTAATAATCTCAGCAAATCCGAACAATCTGTCTCCAATCACGAACGCCTGAAGAGAATATGTCAAATTTCTGGAATACCCTATCATTCAGATAAAAAGAACAATTTAACCGATTCTGATCCGAACCGAATAGAATCGCTTCCCCCTCAGAATTCTATTGAGCCAGAACAGAATGTTGTTCAGATCCCTCAGTATTGGCAAAAATGCTTTGGGGGATTAAAAGAGGACCGTGCATGTTCTATTCAACAAACCTTGGATGGAGGATATATCGTTGGGGGTTGGACTGAATCAAATGATGGCGATGTGAGTGGCAATCATGGTGGACGGGACGCCTGGGTCATGAAACTGGATTCTACAGGTCGACTTATTTGGCAGCGTTGTCTTGGTGGCTTTTCGACAGATGAGGCTTATTCTGTTTGCCAGACACCAGATGGGGGATATATCGTCGCGGGTAAAACACGTTCAACAGATGGGGATGTCTTTGGAAATCGTGGGCTTTTTGATGCCTGGGTTGTCAAACTAGGTTCAGGTGGAGCCATTGAATGGCAGCGTTGTATCGGCGGCTCCAAAGTGGATATCGCTTGGTGTGTTCAGAATACTCAAGATGGTGGTTTTGTCATAGCAGGAGAGACTGCCTCATCTGATGGCGATATAACTGAGAATCTTGGTAGGCTTGATGCATTAGTTGCAAAGCTGGACGCTCACGGAGAGATCGAATGGCACCGGATATTTGGTGGCTCAAAAGATGATCATGCCTTGTTCATTTCTCCAACATCAGACGGGGGGTATATCTTTGCTGGTCGAACGAACTCAAATGATGGTGATGTGAGTGGCAATCATGGTTATTATGATGCCTGGATCGTGAAACTGGATGCTCACGGAGAGATCGAATGGCAGCGTTGTCTAGGGGGTTCGGTAGAAGAGATAGCCTATTGCATACGACAGACAGCCGATGGGGGGTATATCTTCGCGGGCAGGACAAACTCCAATGACGGGGATGTCAGTGGGAACCATGGTAGTTTCGATGCCTGGGTGGTCAAACTGAATGCTCAAGGGGATATCGAATGGCAACGTTGTCTTGGGGGATCAGGTGTTGATGAAGCATATAGTATCCAGCAAACATCAGATGGAGGGTATATTGTCGCCGGTCGGACTAGTTCGAATGATGGTGATGTCAGTGGAAATCATGGAGGTAATGATGCCTGGATTGTGAAACTGGATGCTTATGGGAAGATCACATGGCAACGTTGTCTTGGCGGTTCAAGTTATGACTCTGCAAAATGTATTCAGCAGACCTCTGATGGCGGTTTTATCGCGTGTGGATTTACTAGATCGTCTGATGGAGACGTCCAGTCATCACACGGCGGTGCTGATGCCTGGATAGTCAAGCTGGATACTGACGGGATTGTTGAGTGGGGTCAATCTCTTGATGAAAAACACCATGCGGTTCAATCAAATAATTTATCTCCATCTTCAATTGAAAATGGTATTCAAACAAATATAGATGAAAATAAAAGTGTTGCCCATGCTCAAATAAACATGAAAGATAATAATGATTTAAATGAATCCATTTTTTCTCCAAATATTATAATCGGTGAAATAGAAGATCCATTAATTCCACCTATTAATTTTGATGACTTCATCGGTCAACAACAAATAATAGATAACATCAAAAAATTTCTTGATGCCGAAAAGAAGAAAGAAATTTATCATATCCTTTTATTAGGTTGCCCCGGTCTTGGAAAACGCACTCTTTGTCAAATTATCTCAAGAGAGATGGGTGTCACAATAAGGTTCACTTCCGCTAAAGATTTGGGTAATACAAATAAACTTATCTCACAACTTACTAGTCTGTCGGCAGGAGACTTTTTGTTAATTGATGATATTCATCTGTTAAGTCCACCTGTCAAAAAGATCCTTTTTGAGGCATTGGAGAATACTAAGACTAATGAGATTGTCGGTGCTGGAGCGGAAGGGAAGAATTATATGCATTCTATCAAACAGTTCAGACTTTTAGGGACAGCTCCGCGAGCTGAACTTCTTGAACCCACATTCCTTGATCGATTCGGATTGATCTGCCGGTTAAATCTCTACGATATCGATGAGCTTTTTTGTATTCTAATGAGGTCATCATCTATTCTAAACATATCCATCACCGAGGAAGCTTGTATTGAAATTGCGAAATGGAGTCGGGGAATACCTAGAATTGCCAACCGCCTCCTAAGACGCGTCAGGGACTATGCTGCTATCCAGGATTGTGAATTTATAAAAGAAAGTCTAGTTGCAGAGGCCCTAAGAGAAATGGATATTGAACCTCCCCATTGTATTTTTCAAGATGACAGTAAATTTCACCTAGATGAAAGAGGAATTTATTATATCGGAATTTATAATCCAATTTGGCTTGATAGGCGAAATTACATTCCAAATCCTAAATTCGGTGATTTTGAACATTATATTTTGAATATTAAAAATAACAAATCTAATGAAGTAAATGATTTGGCTAATTCACTTCATCCGCATTTAAATTATGGTATTGCTATAGCCGTTGTACCTTCATCAAAAGCAAATGATAATGATAGTGGCATTCGAAATGTAGCAAAAATTCTTGCTGAAAAAAGAAGAGTAGATGCAACAGACTGTTTAGTTAGAACTGAGACCATTCAAAAATTGGCTCATGGAGGTTCTCGTAATGAGTTAATCCATGAAAAAACAATATCTGTTAGCCGCACAGATATTATCCGAGGAAAAGATATTCTTCTATTAGATGATGTGACAACAAGTGGGAATTCCCTTAAGGTGTGTAAAACTAAGTTGCTTCTTGAAGGAGCAAATCGAGTTGAGTGCCTAGCAATAGGAAAAACTGCAAGGACTTAATTATATTGTGGTTGTTATAATGAATGTCAGCGGTTTATAATATTTACATAATAAAAATTTTATTGTTTAATAATTAATGGTATGTGGAAATATTTAATGAAAGGAGTAACTATTATGAATTCTTTATCTAACGAATGCCTTCCTCAAATTGATTTGGTATACATTATAACGCTTCAGAATATACGCTCAATTGGAAGGAAAACAATTTGGAGTATATTAAAAATTCTAGGTGAGAAAAAAAACAATTATGATCTTAATAATTATTATAAATATAATATGAATATTGGTGCATTAAATGGGTTATTGAAGGATTATGAGGTTGACTTAAAAAAAATTAATAAAAATTATAAGCCTCCTAATGAAGATGATTTAAATAAAGCATACTCCGATGCACAAATTATAATTGAATATTCAAAGAATAATGATATTGATATATTTCCTTATTATCATACTAATTATCCAAAGAGATTACTCGAAATAGCAGATCCTCCAATAATAATCTATACAAAAGGAAATTATGAATGCCTTAATAATGATAATTCGATTGCTATCATTGGAACAAGGCAACCAACAGAATATGGTGCGAAGCAGGCCCATAGAATGGGAGAACTACTTGCAACTAAACATTATATTGTAACAAGTGGTCTAGCTCTTGGATGCGATACAAAGGCTCATGAAGGGTGTATTCGTAGAGATGGAAAAACAGTGGCAATACTTGCACATGGGTTAGGTGTTAATATATATCCCTCTGAAAATAAAAAATTAGCTGAAGATATAATTCTTAAAGGTGGATGTCTCGTAAGTGAATACCCTCCAAAAGATAAAATAAGTAAAAGAACCTTAGTAGAAAGAGATCGTCTACAAAGTGGATTAAGTAAAGCTGTTGTTGTAATTGAAACTGATGTAGTTGGAGGTTCAATGCATACTGTAAGTTTTTGCATAAAACAGAAGAGAATATTAGCTTGTATTCGCCATCCAAAGGATTTCCTAAACTACCCTCAAACAAAAGGAAATCAAAAAATTATTGATGAAACTAGTAATTATGGGGCCCATATAATTGATTGTGAAAATAACGAATCAATTCATAGTTTCTTAAATAAAGTAAATTTGTATCATTTTATGCAAAAGGAAGTAAATAACTCTCAAAAAAACACTATCAAGCAAAGGCAGAAAGATAAAAATGGAAACAACAAGAAACTATTTGATTTCTGATCGAGATATTTCCGCAATCATCTTTGATTTAGATCAAACTCTTGTTGATACCAAATCTATAGAATTTTTACGGAATAGTCGGAAATGGAAGGATATTTATCCTCTTATTCACACATTACTCCCATACAATGGTATAAATGATCTTCTTCATGACCTACAACAAAACGAATACAAAGTAGGTTTGGTTACATCAACACCGAGAACGTACTGCGATCGTATATTATCTCATTTTAATTGGAATTTTGATGCCACTATCTGTTATCACGATACTATTCGACACAAACCGTATCCCGAACCTTATCTAAAAATATTAAAATTCCTAAATACTCCAATAATTAATGCCGTCGCTATTGGTGATGATCCAAAGGACATTATTTCAGCTAATAATGCAGGTCTCTGTTCCATAGCTGCACTTTGGGGTTGTGAAAACCCAGATCTGCTCAAGAAATCAAATCCTGATTATATATGTGAAAATGTGATTGAGCTTCGTAATATGTTCTGTTAAAATAGAGCAAATGAACTTGATTAATAGCTATTCAAACCACTCTTACCTTATGGATAACGTCATTTATCTTAATTATGATATCATCAGATATTTCAATACCGTCTTCGATCATGAACTGCAGGTAGTCAATGAGTGACTGGATATCGTCATTGAAGTCATCCTTTGTATAAAATAAAAGGTCTTTAAGATACTTGAATGCCTCATGCCCTTCGCCAATTCTGAGGTGAACCAGAACCAGTTCGCCGCATAGGTACGCTGCCAGGCGGTTGTTCCCTATTGAGATACTGTTTCTCAGTTCTTCTGTATAGTTGAATTTGAGGTGGCTGGCTATTACTTTCTGGAGGTCAAGAACGGATTGATATCGATTTTCAGGCTTTTTCTCCAGACATTTGAGAATAATCGACTCAACTTCAGATGGGAGCTGTACCAGCCTGCCTGGAGGTTTGGGTTCTGCTGCTGTTATTGCGGCCATAATTCCGGTCTGTGAATCACCTTCAAATGGACGTTTTCCTGTAACAAGTTCGTAGAATACAACTCCAACCTGCCAGATGTCAGTGCGTTCATCTTTGGATCTGTTGTCTATCTGTTCAGGTGCAGCATATGGAGTGCTGAATGAGATGTTGGTAACTGTCCTTGATTCACTCAGGACTCTTGATAGACCCCAGTCGCTGATCTTTGGCATCCCATTTTTTATCAGGATATTATGGGGCTTAAGATCCCGGTGGATGATTTTTTGAGCATGGGCGTATTTCAGCCCTTCACATATATGAAAGATTATCCATGCAGCTTCTCTCACTTCAATCGGCATCTTCATATCTGCTAATGAGCTGTCACACAACTCCATCTCAAAAAATGGATGAGGTTTAATTTCGTAATGAAGAAGCCGGACGATATTTGGATGGGAGAGTTTATTCCAGTTATTCAATTCAAGAATGAATGCTTTTGCTGCCTGAGAGTCAAATGCTGTTGGAATTTTAATAGCAACATTGTTGCCATCAGCACGGGTTGCCTTGTATATCTCTCCGAAGCCGCCTTTACTAATGTATTCGAAATTTTCGTATCTATTTTGCACTGATTCAGGAAGGGGAGATATCTGGTTTTTTATATCCTTCTTTACCTGTAATATTTTTAAATCAAGGGATTCATCCTGTCTCGTGTCAAACCATTTGATAATCTGCACATACAGGCTATCCAGATAATTTCCCGGATCTTCAGGTAGTTTCCTGGCACGCTGAAAACAATCACGCGCCTCAATGAAGTTGCCGGTTTCATCAAGGAGGTTTCCGGTTTTTGTCCAGGCCCTCTTATTGAGGCTATCCATTTCCCGTGCCTTCTCATAACATCTGGAAGCCTCATCGATTTTGTTGAGGTGTGAATAGACGTCCCCGAGAAGACATAAGTAGTCGGGATGGGAGGCTCGTTCTCCCGAGACCTCGAATAGGGACCTTAATGCCTCTTCATAGTTCTCAGACTCAAGATAGGTGTGCCCAAGGATCTCCCATAGTCCTGGATTGTCTGAAGCCAATTCAATCGCTTTTCTATAGCTAATAATTTTATCATGGACGTTCACCGTATTATAGCCCTTAATGAACCATTCTTCAGCTTCATTGCTTGATATCGTGTTTTCTGGATTGTCATCTGACATATCAATCGTATATGTTATTGCTTAATATGGCCTCTATACCTGTTCGATCCTATCCTGAATAGTAACTATTACTTCTTTTGGCGTTTCTGAGATCTTCCTTGCAGGTATATCCATCAATTCAAACCCCTTACTCTTTACTGCTTCTATCCTACGTGCTTTTTCGCTCTCGGAGATGGTTCTGGTGGTGATAAAAATAGCAATTTTAGCTCCGGACTCCTGAAGAGCCAAATCGACAGTTATCCCTCCTATCTTTATGTCAACAGCCGGTTTCCATCCTTCAATAAGCATCAGGGTGTAGAGATATAATTGCTCATATCCCTGCTCTTTTGCTGTTACTCTCAATGCCTTTATGGTTTCAATATAATGAATGAGTTCGGAGAGTATACCGCTCGTATTCTTACAGAAATCAAAATCTGCGACGACATATAATGCATTTTTCGCTCTGGACAGAGCCACATTGATCCGATTAACAGGATTTTGCACGAAATTGATCGAGACATCCCATATACCCTGAGATAGAACCGGACTGAAGATCATAATGTCGCGTTCATTGCCCTGAAATGTATTGGCTGTGCCTACAGTAATTCCTAGGTTGTTCAGTTCAGAATTAATTTTTCTTTCAATGAGTGTTTTCTGTGGGCTGAATGGCGTTACCACCCCAATTTGCGATCCATTATATCCCTTATCCTGAATTAGTTCCCTTGCAACCCGTACAACTTCATCTGCCTCTCTTGCATTCCGCCAGCTGTTTGAGATCCGTTCACATGCTCCCTTTACATCTACTCCAAATATTCCTTCCTCGGCAAGATCCTGTTCGGTACAATCAATCTCTTTCTTGATTATGAGTTTTTTATTATATACATGCATGTTGATAAAACCGACAATCTGGGGATGGGATCGGTAATGCTCCAGCAGATCGATTACCTGGCTATTATGAGGGAGCGACCGCTCGGCAAGCTTATAGAGATTATTATTTATATGCCTGAATGAATCTGGGACACCCTCTATACCATGATCTTTGGCAATTTTTCGATCCAGTTCGGGGGAGCTGATCATATTTATAGCATCCAACTGATGCGGATCTCCAATAACTGCAAGACTCCGGGCACGATAGATCATGGGTAGCACGGATGACACATCACACTGACAGGCTTCGTCTATTACCACAAGATCAAAAATTTCGGCTTTTCGTGGAATGGATTGTGTAGAGAGAGAAGTTGTTACCCAGATAGGAATTGCAGCAAGGCATCCTGAGAAGAGATCGGTATTCTCCTGAGGTAAGGTGTAACTGTTACGTTGTGCCTTCTCATAAAAGTCAAGCAGGTCAGTCAATCTTGTTCCGAGTGGGTATGAGGTTTTAGAGGATCCTTTATTAGGTTCTTTGCAGTTATTTTGCGAATCACAAACTGTATCCCCTTCTGACATATTCATAGTTCTTAATCTCTCAACCCTTTGGTTACTGGCAATCTCAAATGACAGAATCTGAAGTTTCTGGTCCATGCGGGCAATCTGCATATTCAACTCTGATGATCTGAATTGCTCAAACTCTGAACGTATTTGCTGGAGTGGCCATTGTTCATCATGTTGCTGAATAAATGGCAGAATATCCTCCTCGATCTCTAGTCGTGCAGTCTCATCCGGTATCTTTCGACAGGCATTCTCTATCTCTGTTCTGGCCCAGAGTAGGTTTTCTTGAATTATTCGTTCTTTCTCAGGAATGCTCTTCTGTGTATGTTTATTCCATGAATGCTGAATATCTCTGCATTTCTCAAGATGTTTTTCATAATCTCCCACATCTGTCGGAATTGTCCTCTTATCTGGATAATTGATTCCACTAGTTGGATCTTCTGCCCACCACCTATGGCTGATTTCCTCTTCGGATGGAATCTCCTTTTTCACATTTAGTGTATCAATATACTGTTGTATATGTCCGATAAGCTGCTTCCATTCGAATACAAACAAATCAAAATCATTTGCCATGACGATATCACTGGCTCCTTCAAGGGAGTCGGGATCCGGATGAGCCATTAGTCTTTTTATCGAATCCGAAAATTTTTTTCCGGCATTTGAGCTCCAAGCACTTTTTACCGGACTGTTCGCAGCAATCGCTCCAAATTTTATCAGGATTTTTTTTAGGTTCTGGATTGATTCATTCGCAATAAATGCTTCACGAGCATCTCCTGCTATCCTGATTTTATCTGAAAGCTGGTTAACTGTATTTTGCCACCCATCAATATCAAGCATCGAGACAGGTGGATAGAATAGTTTCAATGAATCAAAATCTTGCATTAAATCCTCGAAGGCCGAGCGAACTCTTGCGTCTTCCTGAGCATTCATACGACGACGATCTTTTGCTTCAAACCACGAGAGAAGTTCATCCAGATGGGGGGACAATGCACTTCGGGATAGATCTGAGATTTTCTTCTCTGATTCTACGTTAACTATACCAATAGCTTGTTTTAGGAGTTGAGGAAGGATGGGTATGATCGTCTTTTCAAGATCTCTAAGATTCCTTTCGATATTGGCCCTTCTTGTGAAGGGATTTGGGAGCATTCCCCTTGGAATTGTGACATATTCTTTGTATAATGTCTTCCATGAGATGAGAATCGTGGAATCAAACTCGAAATCTTTAGAAAAACCAGTTTGAGTTACAATATTTGTCCAATGATCATATTCATGTTGAATGAGCTTAATTTTTTCAATGGTTTCTTTTTCGCGATGGAGCATTGATACTATCTTGTCGATTAGTATCTGAGCATTCCCCAACCACTCTTCCACATCTTGGGTTCCTGACCAGACCCGATGATCATTTTTCACTCCATTTGAGCGCACCGCCTTTTGCAAATCTTCCTGAAGAATTGTGGATTTATACTCCTCATACCAATCTATCAATTTATCCAGTGAGCCGGTATCTTGTAGAAGTAGATGCCATTGACGGGAGTTATATTTGAGATTAAATGACTCAAGAATATTGTCGATATCCTCGGCAATAATATCAGCCTTTTCCTGATACTCGTTGATTATTTTTATATTCTCTTTGATCTCGGTTGCATAGCGGAATCGTTTTTGGAGCCATGCTTCAATGCTCAAGATCCGATCTCCAAACTCCTCAGGTTTTATCGGGTATCCAAATTGTTCTAATATCGCTGTATATTCTCTGTATTGTTCATTAAGCATCTCATTATGTTCCATGGCGATTGCATATGCATCAAACGCAGAATGCAATGACTCGTCTATCTGCTGAGGAACACCTGTATTAATACACTTTTGAAACTCTTCTTTCTTGGTCTCTAACTCACGCTTTCGTATTTGTAAATTTTGAAATGCTTCAGGTTTAATCGGTCTATATTGAATTATTGAATCCTTGACTTTTCGAATTCCAGGACAGATGTTATTTTCCTTTCCTGCTTTGATAGTGACCGGAAGAATTGATCGTTTCGCTTCTTCCTCTATTGCTGTAATACGATCATGAATGACGGAGACGGCATTGTTGACATAACTTGCAAATAATGCCGTCTTTCCTTCAGCCCAGCAATTAATAAGAAGTGAAACTACAACCTGGCTTTTCCCGCATCCCGGGGGTCCGCTCACTACAGTAATTGGGTTATCTGAGAGTATATTGGCTACAGCATGTTTCTGCTCTGGATTCAATGGAACAACAGGCAAAATGTCAACTGAATCGTGGTTATTCGAGCTCTGAAGTAACTCAAGAAGCCTTAAACCGCCTATTTCTTCAGGTTTGTCTTTGATCTGTCGCTCGATCTCTTTATAATCATTGAGGATATGTCTGGTAAATACATAGGATTTTGGAGGGGTGAAGAGTATCCAGCCCAATAAATCCTTGGCTAGGATCTCTTTGAATATTGGTAGTTCATTCAAGAGGGCGTTCTTGAAAACAGCTGCAAGATCTTTCGTAGCAGGATTGTAACCCTCCGCCGCTTTCTTAAGCAGTTCAGGAAGCTTTTCGTGCAGGTTTTCCTGAAGTTTAATCTGTTTATTTCGTATTGCTGATTCAAGGGATGGAGAGAAATTCCAATGTAGAGATTCTGGTTTTAAGATGATCGAATCTTCAATCCCCTGTTCAATTGAAACATCCATATAGAGTAATGGATTTAAATATCGCTTGCCTTTTTTCGAACTCTCCCAGTAGAGGCAGCCAAGGATAAGTTGGGGGTTTTCGCCATTTGAAAACTGCTCTTCTAGAAATGCCATTATCATTTCATCTGCAGTGATGCTCCAGGGGCCTTCGAATGTCTCCGGATAAAAGTGCAGGAGTCGGGTATAGCGTTCAATTCCCTCTGCCAGGATAGAAAAGAAGTCGTCCGATCCCTTTTCGATCACCTCACGGTGATAGCGCAGAATGTTCAGCCAGTCCATATGAGGAGTTTTTCCTGTCACATCTTCCATAGATACACAACCTTTGAAATGAATAAATCTGAGTTTAAAACCTGATTGGGGAATGATACAATGAGTACGATCGGGGCCAGCTCTGTCAAGACTCTACATTCAACCCCTTCCCCGCATCCTATGCACCAGCAGATCCGCCTTCATCAGGATTTCCTCTGATACCTCAATCTCGTTTTCAACCATGAACTGGAGGGTGTCGGCCAAAGAGTGGACATCATTCTTTGCTTCCCCTTTAGCATACGCCTCAAGATCCAGGAGATATTTATACGCTGATTTCCGATCTCCCGATTGAAGAGCGGTTAGCACCAGTTCACCACAGTAATAACTCGCATGTGGATCGTTTCCTGAGGAAATACTGGCTTTCAGCTGCTCTTTTAGTACCTCCTGCTGCACTTTGATTGATGGATGTGGAAAGAGCTCACGAGCCCTGTTCAGGCATGCCAACGCCTCGCCCCCTCTACCGAGCTCATTCAAAGCAAGCCCTTTGTTGAGCCATGCCCAGGCAAAATGGGGATTAAGAGCAATGGCGCGATCAAACCAGCCAATGGCTTCGATATGCCGTCCAAGGTCCTTGATTGCAACACCCATGTTGTTGCATGCATCAAGATAGTGTGGGTTGAGGCTGAGAGCACGGTTAAAAAAATCGATTGAATCTTCATATCTCCCTAAGGTGCGGAGAGCCGTTCCTTCATTATTCCAAGCCAATGCATTCGCTGGATCAAGTTCAAGGGATTTGTCGAATGCTTCTATCGCATCATCATATCGACCGAGTTTGAGGAGGGCATAACCTTTATTATTCCACAATTGGGTGTTGTTCGGCTCGTTCCTGATGAGGCTTTCATAACAGCTCAGCACTTCTTGAAATCGCCTGAGGCTCTTCAGTGTAATTGCTTTACTTTGCAATAATGATCGATCATCAGGATTTGTCCGGAGCATTGTATTGAGGAATGCGAGAGCCTCTTCATATCTGCCCTCAGATTTGGAAACCTTCCTGAGAAGCATCTCCGGGTGTCTTCCCTTTAACTTCCGATAAAAGTGCCATTGCACCTCTCCACCCGACAACCTCTCAAAAAATCCAAGATAGAGATAGTTGTCACCGATGAAGTGCCGGACTCCAGAATATGCGGGATTTGACTGTTCATGATACCATTTGTGAGCTGCACGAATTACCCAGGATGGGTGTCCAACTCCACTCCATTGCGAGCCCAATTCATTGTGCAAACTTCTGATTGCCTTATTGTTCGGATCGATGTGTAATGCCTGATCAAGGCTATCAAGTGCTTCTTCAAACCTGTTTATGCCAGCAAGTGCTATTGCCAAATTCTGCCATGCAGAGAGGTGCCGGGGGCTGAGTGCAACTGCCCTTTTGTAACAATTTACCGCTTCTTCATCCCTCTCCAGCTTGTGAAGTGTACTTCCCTTGTTCTTCAAGGTAGTCGCATTGTTTGGATCAATCTCAAGGGCTCTGTCATAGCAGCTGAGTGCTTCATCATACCTGCCAAGGTTTTTCAGGCACCACCCTTTGTTATTCCATGCGAAGAAATTGTTTGAATCCAGAGCAAGTGACCTGTCAAAGAACTGAATGGCATCATGATTTCTGCCCAGCTTGATAAGTATCAGACCCATTTCAATCAAAAATCTGCTGTCATCCGGGGAGATCTGAATCAGTCTGTCATAGCAGCCAAGTGCCTCTTCATATCGTTCAAGCTTTTTGAAGGCGAGGGCTTTGTTCTGCAATGCGGTTGGATTTTCCGGGTTTGTTTTCAGCACTTCATTTACACAAAGTAATGCTTCCTTATACCGGCCTGGGCCGCTCTTCAGCTTTTTTAAGAGTGCATCCGGCTTTTTACCTTTTAATCTCCAGTAGAAACTCCATTGAATACGATCTGGTTGTATCAAAAAGAAGAAACCAAGATACAGATACTTCTTCCCGACAAAATGGAGAATGCCATCATATGATGGGACATTCTGATGATGGTACCACCTCTTAGCAGCCTCCATCACCCAGACCGGTGGATCCTGGAGCGTGCTCCATTGATTTCCTATTGAATCATTATCCGAACTTGTGAAGAAACGCATCCCGATAGCTCCGATAGATAAAATAGTGTAATCAAGCTTGTCTCACCCCATCCCCTCTAACCTCGACCCATGCACAATCCACTCGACTTTCCGCATCAGCTCTTCCGGCAGATCACTTAACCCCTCATCAATACAGAATGACATCTGCTCAACAAGGCTCTCCAGTGCAGTTTGCTCTTCTCCAGATGTGTAGCGGATTAAATCTCTCCCATACACAACCGCCTTTGGTAAATCTCCGGAATCTAGATGGATGAGCAGCAGCTCACCACAGAGGTATGCGGATTTACTGCAATCGTTTGCTTTTTGGCTAATCTTTAAAAGTTTTGTATAACTGAACTTTAAATAATCAGCTAATGATTTTTGTAATTCTGTAACTGATTGGAATCGTTTGTCTGGATTTTTTTCCAGGCATTGGAGTATCACAGGTTCAATTTCCCTCGCTGAAGGATTGATGTCTGATGGAGAAATTGGATCCTTTGATGCAATGGCGATCATAACATCCATCATACTTTCGCCCAGAAATGGAACCGTGCCGGTGATCAGTTCATAGAGAATTGCACCTAATTGCCAGATGTCAGTTCGTTCATCTTTTCTTTTCCCGTTTACCTGTTCAGGAGATGCATAATAAGGTGTAAATGAAGTGGATGTGGTTGATTTAGATGGTGTTATTACTCTGGATAACCCCCAGTCTGAAATCTTGGGTATTCCCTCTTTGAGTAGGATGTTATGAGGTTTGAGATCACGATGAATAATTTTGAGTGAATGAGCATAGTTCAATCCATGGCAAATATTATAGATTATCCATGCTGCCTGTTCACAATCGATGGGTTTCATCATCTTGTCTAGTGAACTATCGCAAAATTCCATCTCAAAAAACGGTGTGGGCATAATATTGTAATCAATTACTTTTACAATATTTGGATGGTGTAAGCGAGTCCAATTTTGTATTTCGCTGATGAACGTTTTTCCAATTGCTGGATCAAGCATTTTTGGTACTTTTACTGCAAAGGATTTCCCATTCCGTTCAACACGATAAACACGTGCAAACCCCCCATCTCCAATAAGCTCATGTTTGTCATAATTCTGGAAAAAAATACTTAAGTCAAGAATTGGCAAATCCTGAGGTTTGATTTCTTTATGGGGTTTATAGATGTCTGGATTTGAAATTAAGAGCGTAGAATCCTGAGCGACATTCAGCCATATTCTGGATCGGGTTTCGTGTTCTTGATCATAATTATAGTTGGCTTTAATTATAATATCAAGAGGAACTCTCCCGACATGTGTTGTTCGTATTCCGATAGTTATTTCGATGGACTCGTTACTTTTAAGTGAAAACTTTTGATAAGGAAATCTTACATCAGCAACATCTGAGCAATTTAAAGATATATTATTGGCATCAATATATCCAGAATTTTGAATAGTTAGTTCGATCTGCTCCCACTGATTTAAAACAAAATTTGTTGTTGAAAGCGAAATAGTGAATTTTGGAATTTTATTAATTAATTCACTCCGTAAATCTGCAATGATAGTATTATTAGAATCTATTTTAAGGACTTTGTCAAAACAAACAATTGCGTCTACATATTTTCCTAATTGTGCGAGGGCCAGACCTTTGTTTTGCCATATACTGGTTGAATCGGGGTCAATATCGAGAGCTGTATTGTAGCAATTAATTGCATCATCATTCTTCCCAAGATTATAGAGAATAATTCCTCTTAAATTCCACGAATGTGCATTATTATTGTCCAGATGAAGTGCATTATCCACACAATCCAGAGCCTCCGGATACCGATCCAAATTCAGAAGAGTGTCTGCAATATTACTCCATGCAATCGAGAAATCCTTGTCAATTTCCAGAGCTTTGGAATAACACACGATAGCCTCATCATACCTGCCAAGTTCGTGAAGACAGACACCTTTGTGATTCCAAGCCATAGCATTACTTAGCTCGATATTTAATACGGTCTCCACATTACGTAATGCCTCTTCATATCTACTAAGGTTGAAAAGTGCAAAACTCCGATTAAACAAAGATTGGGGATCATTTACATTGATCTTCAGAGCATTATCATAACATCTAAGAGCTTCCTTATCATTTCCAAGCGATAAAAACGCCTGGCCCTTATTATTCCATAATTGTGACCATGTTGAGTTTAGTGAGAGGGCTTGATTATAACTATTAATTGCCTCATCATACAGCCCAATTATTTGGAGAGCTTCCCCGCGATAATTCCATGCTTTCAGGAGTTTTGGATCACGAGCAAGAGCCTTATCAAAACAATTGATGGATTCCTCACATCTCCCTAATTTATACAATGCATAACCTTTGTTATACCAAGCTTTCGCATATGTTGGGGCGATATCAATAGCTTTTTCAAAGCAATGTATTGCCTCCAGATAATGACCTTTTTCAAATCGGATAACTCCATCTTTCACCCAATCTTCAGCTGATGCGGGAGCTCTCTTGAAAATTGCCATTTATTTATAATCCTCCAATTTTATTGCGAATATTTTCCCCATCGAATCATCCCCTTTACCTATATAGACAATTTATCTTAACCCATCCCCTCTAACCTCGACCCATGCACAATCCATTCAGCCTTCCGCATCAGCTCTTCCGGCAGATCACTTAACCCCTCATCGACACAGAAAGACATCTGCTCAACAAGGCTCTCCAGTGCAGATCGGTTCTCTCCTGAGAGGTACCGGATCAGATCCTTCCCATACAGAAGTGCCTTTGGCAGCTCTCCGGAATCGAGGTGGATGATCAACAGTTCCCCGCAGAGGTATGTGGATTTCCGGTCATCTGATCCCTGGCTCACCTTCAGGGCCTCGGTATAGGTCACCTTCAGGTAGAAAGCAAGCACCCGCTGGAGTTCAGTTACCGACCCGAACCGTTTCGCGGGATCCTTCTCCAGGCATCGGAGAATCACTGGTTCAAGCTCTTTTGCATCGGGGTTGAGATCCGTTGGCTTCACCGGATCACGTGACATGATACCCATCATCACCTCCATCATGCTCTCGCCGGTAAACGGTACAGTTCCCGTCACAAGCTCGTAGAGGATGGCACCCAGCTGCCAGATGTCAGTCCGCTCATCTTTGGGCTGCGATCCCATCTGTTCGGGGGCGGCATAGTAGGGGGTGAACGAGGTGGAGGTGGTGGATTTTGACTCACTCAGCACTTTTGAGAGCCCCCAATCCGTGATCTTCGGGATGCCCTCCCTGATAAGGATATTCTGGGGTTTGAGATCGCGGTGGATGATCTTCTGGTCATGGGCATAGTTTAAGCCACTACAAACGCCGTAGATGAGCCATGCCGCCTGATCCGGGCTCATCGGCTTTGGCAGGCTATCAAGGGACGCTTCGCAGTATTCCATCTCGAAATAGGGAGTCGGGAGGATATTGTAGTCAAAGACCCTCACGATATTCGGATGACTCAGGCGTGTCCAGTTCTGGATCTCACTGATGAAGGTCTTTCCGGTGGCTGAATCAGGGGTCTTTGGTACCTTCACTGCATATACCTTGCCACCCCGGCTCGCCCGGTACACACGGCCAAACCCGCCCTCGCCGATGAGATCATGGGACTGGTACCTGGCAAATAGGCTGGACGAATCGGGTGGAGAGGCGGCAGGACCTGTTCCGGCCATGCTGGGAGCTGAAGTGGTGCCTGGTTCGGAGATATCAAGCCAGATGGTGGAAGTTGCTTCAAAAGTACGTTCTCCAAAATAACCGCCTTTCATCGTAACATCAAGCGGAGCCCGCCCAGTGGCATCTGATCTGATGGTTATGGTATCGGTGACCGATTCCCCGGGCTGTAAGGTGTAGGTGGTTTCAGTTCTCCGTATATCAGCAACATCTGAGAAGCTCACCGAGATATCCTCCCCAATAACCCTGCCGGTGTTCCTTAGGATGAGATCGACCTGCTCCCATTTATTCGAAGTAAGTGAGGTATTCGAGAGCTCAATTGATATCTCGGGAGATAACTTCCACAGCCCATCGTATTTAGACATACTGTAATAATTGTTCTGATCAAGATTCAATGCCTTGTTGTAACAAACAATTGCCTCCTCGGTTCGCCCTTCATCAATGTATGCCAATCCTTCCCTCTCAAGTCTGGCAATCTTTTCCTGTGTTTGCCTCTTCCACCTCTGAACTGCCTTATCACCCACTATCACCTGAACACGGTGGTTATTACTATCTGCGACATAAATGAGTCTATCAGGCGTGACCGCGATGCCAAGTGGAAAAGAAAACTCCCCGTCTCCTGACCCCTCTCTTCCCCACATCCCGATGAAGCTGCCCCCGGTCGTGAATACCTGAACACGGTGGTTAAATGTGTCTGTGACATAAATGAGGCCATCAGGGGCGACCGCGATGCCATGTGGCAATCTGAACTCCCCCTCGCCTGTGCCCAAGCTCCCAAATGTCCTGTTGAATCTACCGTCCTTCAAGAATACCTGAACACGGTGGTTATTTGTATCTGTAACATAGATATTTCCATTAGGGGCGACCGCGATGCCTCTTGGCCGATTGAACTCCCCCTCGCCTGTGCCCTCTTTTCCCCACATCTCGATGAATCTGCCCTCGGGCGTGAAGACCTGAACACAGTCATAAACATAATCTGTGACATAGATGCGTCCATCAGGGGCGACCGCGATGCCTGATGGTGAAATGCCGTAATTCCCAACGTCCTTTCCCCAATCTCGAATGAATCTGCCCTCAGGCGTGATTTCCTGAACACGGTCGTGACCTCTATCCGCGACATAGATGAGATCATTAGGGGCGACCGCGATGCCTGCAGGCTTAAAATAATTCTCATATTGCTGCTTACTTTTTAACTCTCGAATGAATCTGCCCTCGGGCGTGAAGGCCTGAACTCGGTTATTCCGAGGATCTCCGACATAGATGTTACCATCAGGGGCGACCGCGATGCCCTGTGGAGTAGACAACTCCTCGTTGCGTGAGCTCTTTATTCCCCACGTTATGAATTCTCTATTCTGGTTGGATCCCACCGCTAAAGCGGTCTCCGTGTCTTTCGTACTACCGGCCTCAGTAGCTTTGGGAACGTTCGCTATTTGGTTCCGAACTGTTTCATCCTCCGCTATCACCTGAACACGGTGGTATAAAAGATAATCTGTGGTATAAATGAGGCCATTAGGGGTGACCGCGATGCCAAATGGATAACAAAACTTCCTCATGCCTTCGCTCTCTTTTCCCCACATTCGAATGAAGCTACCCTCAGGCGTGAATACCTGAACACGGCTGTTCAACGAATCTGCGACATAAATGAGTCTATCAGGCGTGACCGCGATGCCTCTTGGCCGATTGAACTCCCCCTCGCCTGTGCCCTCTTTTCCCCACATTCGAATGAATCTGCCCTCGGGCGTGAAGACCTGAACACGGTTATTAATTTCATCTGGCATATAGATGTTACCATCAGGGGCGACCGCGATGCCTCCTGGCTCACTGAACTCCCCGTCGCCTTCGCCAAAGCTTCCCCACTTTCGAATGACTCTGCCCTCGGGCGTGAAGACCTGAACACGGTGGTTATACGAATCTGTAACATAGATTTTACCATCAGGGGCGACCGCGATGTCTACTGGCCACTTGAACTCCCCGTTGCCTTCGCCCTCTCTTCCCCACTTCGTGATGAAGCTGCCATCAGGCGCGAAGACCTGAACACGGTTGTTATCCCTATCTGCGACATAGATGCTTCCATCAGGGGCGACCGCGATGCCTCTTGGCCAATTGAACTCCCCCTCGCCTGAGCCCTCTCTTCCCCACTTCGTGATGAAGCTGCCATCAGGCGCGAAGACCTGAACACGGTGGTTATACGTATCTGCGACATAGATGCTTCCATCAGGGGCGACCGCGATGCCTTTTGGGTTCTTGAATTCCCCGTTGCCTGAGCCTTCCCGTCCCCATGTTATGAATTCACTTTTCTCGTTGGGTATCCTCACTACGGCTACCTGCCCTTCTTTCGTAGTGCCAGTCTCAGTAGCTTTGAGAACCGTGTGAGGTGCATTTTCCCACTTATCTGGCTTCTTCTCGCCCTTCAGAAAATCAAATAATCCCATTTGTCATCAAGTCCCTCAATCTCATAATCCATATATACTGTCAATAACCCCTTGCTTTCTCTCCCCTCTCGGATTATGCAAGCAATCCATCCATACCCAAACCCCCCATTCAAACCATCACAAACAAGGCAGCAATCATCATTCAAACCACTCACCGCAACCTCTCCCCACACTGCATACAAAACTTCGCCCCGCTCCCGTTCTTCCCCCCGCATTGTGGGCAGAAGCGGTGCTCCCCGTTCTCCTGCGGGGCAGACCCGGGGCTGGGTCTCGATGCCATCTCTGACGCCAACTCCGCTCGTAGCTCATCCTCTTCTCTCCCCCCAATCGACGAGCGGCTCATCAGACTATCCGTCACACTGACGCCGCCCCGGCCATCAGCCTTCCTGCCGGGTTGTGGAAAGAGGCTGGCTTCCTGCTCATTTGAGATCCCGGTCCGGGAGAGGAGGCTGTCGACGATCTGGACGCCGGATCCGATATTCACGTGGCCACCAGAGATCTGGTAGACCACCTGCTCAGCCCGGCTGCCGCCCTTGCTTGCAAAGGTGAAGAACCAGTGCATCCCGTTCGCCTTGATTGAATCAATAACCGCATCACTCAGTGTTGAATCAAACCGCTTCCATTCCTTCTTCATGTACTGGATGATCAGCGGGTTTGCCGCCCTCGACTCGCCGCTGAGCATCCCGGTTACGAGGCCGTCAATATAGGTATAGTGGACGTGGATGAGATCCCTGACAAAATCGGAGTCCCCGCCGCTTCTGGCAATGAGCATCTTCTTCAGTTCGTCTTTGGCCGGGAGCACCTGGTAGCGGTCGATGATCTCAAAGAGGGCAATCTCATCATCGTTGAATATCTCTCCATTCCGACTCGTTCCCGTATCTGGGCAGGATTCGCCATTGGCACGGAATGAGACTGCCAGCGTAAGGAGGGCCACCTCGAACTTGGACCTGATATGCTGATCGATATCCCGCGGGAGTGTGCCGCATTCATGATCCTGAAACCGCTGGTACTGCGCCAGGATCTCCTCCCATACCTGCTCCCGCTTCTCAGGCGGCCAGCGGCAACAGCCCCTGCCTGCCTGCAGGATCCGCTCTGCACCAGCCACGAGTTTTTTTGCACATTCGAGATCGCCACGGCCAGGCATCATGCATCACTGGACTTGTGTGTCTGTTGATCGGATGCGAACGTCAGGAGAGAGGTTGACACAAAAAGAGATGGTGTTTGGGTATTCCGGATACTTGTTCCTGTCTCAAAAAATGAATTGGATCGGATATCTGGTTCTGGTGGGACAATGGATATGGTCAGGATACGAGAGGTCATAGCTTCTCACCACACTCTTTGCAGAACTGTGATGATGCGTTATTGGAGACCCCACAGGAAGAGCAGCTGCGCCCCTCTTCCGGCTGCACGGGGTTAATGATCGTCGGCTGAAGCCCGCCGCTGGCAACCACCGTTGCACCCTGCGGCCGATGCGCCTGGCTCCGGGCGGTTGCGGTATTGCCCATCGCATCCAGCGCCTTATCCATCACGGTTGCAAGCCGGTCGGCATTCTCTGTTGACATGCTCCGGACAGTCTCCATGTACCTCTCCTGATCCTGCATCCGGAGCTTGAAGAGCTCCTCCATCCTGTCAGATCCAAACTTCGCTTTCATGGCATCGGCAACAGCATCACTCTCTTTGGCGGAAAGTGCCATGATCTGCTCTTCGGTGAGGGTCGCGGCCCGTTTCATCTTCTCCAGCTCGGTGATCTGCTCACCAGCTTTCCCGTCTACCGTTGAGAGGAGTGCTTCAACTGAAGTGTTCGCCCGCTGCTCAAGACGCCGCCCTTCGAGATCGACATCCTTCTCAAGATCCTGGTGTTTCAGTTCCTGCTCTTTCGCACGTTTCGCCTGGAGTGCCTCATTCCACTTCGTTTTCTGGTTGATCAGCTTCTCGATCTCACGGGCATCGAGATCCTGCTCCTTCTCTTTCCATGTATACTCATGCGTTTTCCGGGCATCGTCGATACTGATCCCATGCTCAGCATCTAGCTTCTCCAGAACGTGGCGATGTGCCTGCTCAACTTTCTCCCGGATGATCCTCCTCTGGATCCCTGAATCTTCACGGTTTCTCAGGAGTTCGGCTTTCAGTTCAGTAACCTCATGGTCGCGGATGACCCCCGCTGTTGTGAGATCATGGGCATAGGATGTCACCTTCTCATCGGTCTGGAGCTGGTTGATCCGATCCTCTGAGAGGAGGGATCTGATCTGCTGCTCGACATCGATCTCGATTCCCTTTCCGGCAACTTTTTTGGCTGAATCTCCCCGCCGGGCAATGACATCCGCCCATTCGGAATCATCTGGGCTGACGAACCGGAGCCCCTCAATCTCAAAGCCAAAGCCTGTGAGCGTCGTGCCGACGTGTGACCTGATCTCGTCTTCAATAGATTTCTTCATCCCGGTATTGCCATAGAGCTCATCAACCCGGTAATTCCGGAGGACCGACTGAACCACCATCTCAAGATCTGAAGAGAGATCCACAATCAAGTCCTCAAGCTGAATCCGGCTCTTTCCCTTGAGGAGATTTGCGATCAGCTTCTCGGAATCAACGCTCCGAACAGAGAGCCGCCCATGCAGCCCGACTGCGATTGCATCCTGTGTCCTTCCCCGTGATTTATCAACGGTGAAATCGACCGGGATTACTCCGTCATCAACGAGCACAACCGATGCCCGGTTATCCAGGTTGATCGGGAGTTTTGCATCAATGATGTTGCCGATACTGTAATGTCCTGAGGGGAGATCCGCCACAAATGCGCCTCCCTGGAAGAGGAGGGCGCGGGTACCTTCTGCAACCGTCACCGTCTTCTTCAGCATCCCACGAAGATCCTCCACTTCGAAACGACGTGCAAAATCTTCAGGCGATCGTTTCCATTCACGCTGCCGTGAAAAATCCTCGTCATCCAGTCCAACGAACGACCGGATCTTCGAGGTCCGCTGGTCGGCTCCGCAGGCGGGGCAGAACTTTGCCTCTGCCGGAATATTTCCCCCGCATTTGATACAGGACGATGCACCCACTTTTACCCCGCAGTGTGGACAGAACTTTGCATCCGGCTCCATTGGGGTGTTACATTTCGGACAACCCGTGTCTGACTTTTTTCTAAATATCATGATACCACCATCTGGTTTATCTCTCAGTTATTCTGTTGAGGAGATCCTCACGGGCAGAATCCGGGCTCATGCCCTGGCTCTGCACCCGTGCCAGGATACTATCGACTGTCTCTCCATCAACGGGTTCTGCATCCACGCCCGCCATGTGCCCTGACGTGATCTCGGATATCTCTTCGAGCTGTATTGTGCTGCCATCTGTTTTCAGCGTCTTCTTCGCAAGCCAGGATTCCAGCTCTTCGGGATCAAGCTCTCTGATACGGGACAGGGTGTTTGAAGATCCAACCGTTCTCTCATGCTCCTTGATGGTGATGATATTCCTGATGACGGTGAGATCCCGTTCTGCCTGAAGGAGAGAACGGTGCTTCAGCTGCCAGGCATTTGTATGGGACTGGATACGGAGCGTATACTGCTCCTTCTCCTTTGCTGTATCTGATGCTGCCTCGGCAAAGACCGCCTGGATAGCAGCCTCGGCCGCGTTCTCTTCACCCTCCAGCTTTTTGATCTGGCGGGTAAGCTGCGCCTCGCTCTTCTTCAGCTCACCAAGGCTCATGGTGTCAAGGGGATGTTTCGCAAAGAACCGGGACAGGAATGTCATAGGAATCAGTCCGTGGTCCTTTCAATCTTCCATCTTCTCAAGCGCCTTTTCGATATCCTTCTCGATTGAGAGAACCGATTCGGCCTGTTCGAGATCAAGGGATCCATCCTCGACACTGTTCCAGACTTCAAACATCTGCTTCTCAGCTTCATCCATGTCGCTGTCAGATTCGGTGATATCCAGTGCAAAGATCTGGTTTAGGTCATCGATTACCCGTTCAAATCCTTTTCCGGCAAGGTTCACCTTAATCAGCGAACTTTCAAATGACTCTGGGGTGATCGCCTGGATCTTTGACCAGAGTGCGGTCTTCTGGAGATCACGCTGGTACTTCTTGATCACAACAAGGTTTGAGACGAACATATACTGCTTGTGGAGGGCCATGAAGTTCTTCACCTTCAGCTTCGCCTCCATATCGAGCTGTTTGAGTTCCTGGGCGATCATCTTCTTCTTGATTAAGTCCGCACCAACGCCTTCCTTGAATTTATCTTTCTTCTGCTTCTCGATCTTATCGATCTCTTTTCTCAGCCTGTTGATCCTGCTCTTCAGCTTCAGTTCCTCTTCCTGAAGCTCACCGGTCTTGATGCTGTCAATTGGGTTCTTCCGAAACATTGCCATGAAATCCATCATATCTCACACATTCATCATAGTCACTAACCTATAATAAAGTTATCCTCCAAAATGGATATACTAAATTAATGCCGAAAATATCTATTTCCAAATTGGATGTAACTTTTATAAGGTAGAATAACTATACTCATTCACAATGGAACATCTCCTCGTCATCGACTATGAAACAGATGCCGAACGAAAGCGTATCGATAGCGCTATTGAACGCTTTCGATCAAAGCTTGAGATCCACCGGGAGAAGGGCGTGATCATCCGCCTTGGTGGTGATGATATCGAGGAGTTCCTTCAGGATCTTTATGCGCGACTTGAAAAGGGGAGCGAAAACGTCAGGATTTATGCATCCGAAGAATATACGCCGACAATTGATGAGATATCACAAACTATTCTCTATGAAACAGATATCGAGGCAGAATCGGTCAGAAAATTCATGCGCTTCCTCCTAAACAAGATGAATGCCAGTTATGAGGGTGTTACAAATGGAATTGAGAGCTTTTCTGTCTATACGAGGAAAGGACGGGCATCGATTGGCATGCAGTTAACACCACTGGATGGCAGAACAAAGGTTGCTATTACTATCGCCGGTTTTGGGACCGTGGTTCCATTCGTCGCCAGCCGGATCGATGACGATCTCCATGCATTTCTGGAGGAGAGCCGATGATCCAGGCATTACGGATGCCAGAGGCGACTGAATCAATTTGGGTGGTGTGATGAAGGTTGATCTGAGTGGTTTTCTCCTATCCGAACTGCGGGATATGATGGATGAGTACAAGAAAGCAAAGGCTGCCGGCGATGATGATCTGGGGCGGGAGAAAGCTTTTGCCTGTGCCTCCCTGAACCGGCGGCTTGCCTCCAATGTGCCTTCCATGGAGGAAAAATACCTGGGTCATGCCGATCGCTGGGAGCAGATAGCAACCGGCAGATCTCCTCACCCTGCAAACAGGAAGGGCAGGAAAAGAAATACCGGGAAAGGCTCCCGGCAGAATGCACAGGCCGAAGGTGAGCAGGATGGCGTTGGCGCGTTTGATGCATCGGGTCTCATCACCAAATCGAAGGTACGATGGGATGATATCGGCGGCCTCGAAGAAGTGAAGCGTCTCATGATGGAGACGATCGTAATAGCCGGCCTGAAGAAGCCCGAGTCAGTGAAACCATGGAAAGGCATCCTTCTGTACGGCCCGCCGGGAACTGGGAAGACCCTCCTTGCGGCAGCAGCTGCCGGCAGCCTGAACGCCTCGTTCTTTGATGTCAAGGCAGACAAGATCGTCTCCAAGTACTTCGGAGAATCCTCCAAACTCATCTCAGGCCTCTATTCAGCTGCACGGTCACATGCACCTTCAATCATCTTCCTCGATGAGTTTGATGCCCTGAGCCAGTCCCGGAGTGATGATACCAGTGACGCAACCCGGAAACTCCTCTCAAGCCTCCTGACCGAACTGGACGGGCTCCAGGACAAGAAGAGTGACCGGCTGCTGCTGACGCTTGCCGCCACGAATACTCCCTGGGATCTGGACACTGCTGTCCTCTCACGGTTCCCCCGCCGGATCTTCATCCCGCTCCCTGATGAGGCGGCCTGCCGTGAGATCATCAGGATTCATACCGAATCGCTCGATATCTCGTCTCTGAATCTTGACGAGCTGGGTTCTGAATGTGTGCAGAGACGGTATTCAGGCAGAGATATCCATACCCTCTGCCAGCAGGCGATGTGGATGATGATCCGGGATGAAAATACGGAGCTACATACCCTTGCCTCGCTGCCGTTTGCAGAGCTCCAGAAGCGATCCCTGAAGGTCCGCCCTCTCTCAATGGATGATTTCAGATCAGCAATTGCCAGGATCAAATCCCCGGTCACAAGAGCGGATCTCGATCGGTTCACTGCATGGTCTGAAGAGTTCGGGGAGGATTTCTCGTAAGCTTCAGCTTACCGGATTAATCAGGTAATTTACACTGAACCGATCTTGTTTACCCTGAACCATGGCGGTAGATGACCACACTGATATTGTCGTCAGATTCCCCCTCTTCTGCCATCTCCACCAGAATGTCCGTTGCTTCCTCTGCGGTTTTTCCTTTGACTGCTCGGGGGATCTCTTCTTCCTTCACAAATACGGAGAACCCGTCGCTGCAGAGGAGCAGTATATCGCCCTCACTGAGGGGTTGGTGAAAAGAGTCCACTGTGAATGTTCCACCCATCGCATGGGAGAGTATATTCCTGAGCGGATGCGAAGAAGCGCTCTCCTTATCGATCACCCCTTCATCAATGAGTGACTGGACAACGGAATGATCTTTTGTGAGCTGTACCACCTTTTCATGAACAAGATAAGCCCGGCTGTCACCGGTATTTCCGATCACAGCTTCCTTGTTCCGAATGATGGCAGAGACGAGTGTTGTCCCCATCCCTTTCCGCTCACCGGTACTCTCTTCCTCGATTGACTCATGAATCCTGGTATGAATATCACGGAGCATCGCTTCGACCTCAGATCTGCTCATCTGATCAGAAAAAGCGAGAGCCACTTCTTCTTCCAGGATCCGGATCGCCATTCCTGAGGCATACTCCCCGGCGGCATGTCCGCCGAGCCCGTCGGCAACGGCAAGGAGGTGGTATGAATCGGTTGAAACGGTGAGAATAGAGTCCTCATTTACTGGCCGCTTTCCGGTGATGCTGATGCCGAAGAGGTCGGGTGAGGTGGGGGTGGGATCTGCGTGATTACCTCTTATACTTCTGACAGTCCCAGCAACCTTTTCTAACCACTCGGGAGTCTTCATACCTTTAGAATCACCCCTGCATCTCAATTTTTCCAAGCAGTACCCTGAGTTGGTCGATCCAGTCATTGCCAAGAGGCAGATCTTCTGCGATCATATACTGCACCTGGTTGATTGCAGAATCCAGCTCCTCTCTGTGATGCGAGGTCAGGAGGCGGATCTCATTGAGGGCTGTTATCAGCTCGACCCGGTCGTTCAACTGTGCATTGAGGAGGGCGATCCGAACGGATTTCCGGATCGTGTCATTGGTAAGCCTTCGGATCTCTTCTTTTCCTGTACTGTTTTTCAGCGACTCTTTTGTCCCTTTCAAATCTTCGAGTAGTTCCGTTCTCTCTTTATTAAGGGAATGGACACTCTCTAATGCATTTTGGAATTCAGAAACATTCTGGAATCTTTCCTCCATCCTCTTTGCAATAAGTTTGGCCATGACTGGATCATAGACTTTTAGGTCAGGATTCACC